>CERJ01022037.1_pt1 | contig 263782 bp, 224 predicted proteins | sample 530781 | NCBI WGS metagenome assembly CERJ01 (sample SAMEA2620967, study PRJEB7988) | marine metagenome | biome: marine biome (ENVO:00000447); feature: deep chlorophyll maximum layer (ENVO:xxxxxxxx); material: "saline water (ENVO:00002010), including plankton (ENVO:xxxxxxxx)" | depth 30 m
AAAACATGAATAGCCCCCGACAATGAAATGCGACAGCATAGAAGCGGTCGGGGGAAATAGATAGAAATCAGATAAAGCTTCGCCCGGCAGGTCATTGTAGCCCTTGAGGGTTGACGAAGCTTGGGCAACCATCTCTTTATCGGCACCTTGCCGCAACCCTGCGATTTACGGTTGAATCTTTGGTACCTATCTCAACTTGGGTTTTCCCTTTTTGACGATTAAACCCAGGGTTGCTACCGCTTATGCGGTTTTACCCTGGGCTATTCATATGTGACCCTTTCAGGGTCTTCTGTAAAAGAAAAGGTTTAAAATTTAGTCATCGAATCGTCTAACATCTACAGGGGTGACAACTTCATGGGTGGTTTATGACGTTGATGAATGATACTCTCTCTACTCATTCATTTATAGTTCCAAAAATACTACTCACATTCTTTTACTTGAAGATGTTTTTTGATTCTCTATATTCGCTTAACAAATTCATCTAAAAACTACTTTATGAAACCACAAGCTACTGCATTTTCACTTCTATCATTTTTGCTGATCTTTGCCTCAGCCTGTTCGTTCAATTCTGAGCAGGTTACCGAAGCCGATTATCAGCGTGCCGAACGATTTCTGTCGAGCCACACCAACGACCTCGTTTACGGATCCATCTCCGGCGAAAACTGGACCGAAGACGATCGGCTGATCTACCGTCATTCTGTAAAAGACGGATCCGAGTTTATGGTTGCAGATCCGGAATCAGGTACTGCTGAACAGGCTTTTGATCATGAACAACTGGCTGCTACCCTTTCTGACATCACAGATGAAGATGCAGAACCACTTGATCTGCCTTTCCGAAGTTTTTCATTTTCTGAGGACGGCAATAGCATCACCTTTTCCCTGAACGGAACGGAATACACCTGTGAGCTTGCAAATTATACTTGTGCTGAAAACGGAGATGCGGCTGGTCGCAACTGGAATGAATCGGTCTCTCCGGATGGCACTAAAGCGGTTTTTATACGTGATCATAATTTATATATGAGGAACTTGGAAACTGGAAACGTCACGCAACTTACCAACGACGGCCGCGAAGATTTCGGTTATGCCACCAACAATGCAGGATGGACCAAACGTGATGCCCCTGTTGTACTGTGGTCACCCGATTCCAAACGAATTTCCACCTTTCAGCACGACAGTCGCGGCACCAAAAGTATGGTTCTGGCCTCCACCAAAGTGGGACATCCGGAACTTGAGCAGTGGAAATATCCGCTTCCCGGCGACAGCCTGATCTTCAGAATTGAGCGCGTGGTCATCAACCTGGAGCCAAATCCTCGTGTGGTGCGCCTTGACATGGAACCTGATATGCACCGTTCCACCATCACCGACCACATTTCTAACTGGAGCGGAGAGTTTCTGGATAATGAATGGAGTGATGACAGCAACACGCTCGCTTTTGTATCGGTCTCCCGGGATCATCAGGATGCCACGCTTCGGATTGCAGATCCCAATAACGGAAACGTTCGCACTGTGCTTTCCGAAGAAACCGATACGTTCTTTGAATCTGGTGTAGAAGGCATTAGCTGGCGACTCCTGGAAGATTCCAATGAATTTATCTGGTTTTCTCAGCGCGATAACTGGGGACATTTGTACCTCTATGACCTTCAATCCGGTGAGCTCAAAAATCAGATCACATCCGGCAACTGGACCGTACTCGAAACCCTGCATGTGGATGAAGAAAACCGCACGATCTATTTCACCGGTGCCGGCCGCGATGGCGATGATCCCTACTTCCACTATCTCTACCGCGTTAACTTTGATGGCAGCAACTTAGAGCTGCTTACGCCCGAAGAGGCCCATCATCAGATCAATATTTCAGGATCTGCGGATTATTTTGTGGACACTTACTCTACCCCCACCACTCCGTCCGTTTCCGTGATCCGTAGTATGGATGGAGAGATTTTGGTTCAACTTGCCGAAACCGATATCTCTGAATTGCAGGCTTCCGGCTGGGTAGCCCCGGAGCCGTTTAGCGTGAAAGCCCGTGACGGTGAAACCGACCTTTATGGACTGATGTACAAACCATCCAATTTCAGTTCTTCCGCTTCTTATCCGGTCTTGAATTACATCTATCCGGGACCTCAGTCAGGTAGTGTGGGCAGTCGCGCTTTCCGGGCCTCTCGTTCCGACAAACAAGCGCTCGCTGAACTCGGTTTTGTGGTGGTTGAACTTGACGCACAAGGCACACCGGGACGATCCAAAGAATTCCATGATTTCTACTATGGAAACATGGGCGATAACGGAATTCCCGATCAGATCGCAGCAATTGAGCAACTTGGAGAACGACATTCGTGGATGGACACCGAACGCGTGGGCATTTTTGGTCACTCCGGTGGTGGATTTGCTTCCACACGGGCCCTCCTCGCCTACCCCGATTTTTATGATGTAGCTGTTTCCAGTGCGGGAAATCACGACAACAGAAATTACGCCGATGCCTGGGGCGAAAAATGGCAGGGATTGCTGAAAGGCACCAATAACGACGGCGCCACCGATGACCAATCCACTAACTACGATAACCAGGCCAACCAGCTGCTGGCCGATAGTCTGCAAGGGAAATTGCTCATTGCTCACGGAACGCTGGACAGCAACGTCCCTCCCTACAACACGCTCCTCGTGGTAAACGCCCTAATCGAAGCCAACAAAGATTTCGATATGATCATGTTTCCCAACCGGGGACACGGTTTCTATGGCGAAGACTACATGATGCGCAAGCGATGGGATTACTTCGTGAAGCATTTGAAGAATGTAGAACCCCCCAAAGAATTCGAATTCGGACAACAAGAGTAGTTTTAAATTCCAAGGTCCAAATTCCAATTGTCAATGATTCCACTGTTTTACTGAAATTTGATTTTTAATCCAAGTATTTGGCCTTTGGAAAATTGATACTTGGAATTTTCACTCTGTATATCCTCATTTAAACTGGCTCCTACGCTCTGCGTGGGAGCCTTTTTTGTTAGGGCAAACTCTCGTTGCATTTATGGGCTAAGGTCTTATATTGCTGAGAGTTAATTCGGGGTCTTATCCAGCGACATTATACGATTAACGTGACGGATAATATCTTAGAAACGGCGAATACGCATATTTGAAATAAGTTTATGGATCTTATCCGACGACTGATAACAATATGCTTGTTCGTATAATATTATGTTAGGTGGTTTAGAACTTGATTATCAAATATGTGAAGTATAGGATAAAGAAATAGAAGACAATGAGGTATTATCTGTGGAAGAACATACAAGGCAACAGCAAAATTTTTTAGTATCTGTTGCTTTACATTTGCTGCCTGGCCTTGCCATCTTAATTTTTTACATAACAGTGGCTCCTTTAGCAATGAAATGGGGGTTCCCTGCATCCTTCTCACTTCTTTTGAGCTTCTTATTCATTGGAATGCCCCTTCAACTTGGTTTTCTATATTATAAGGGGTACAAAAAGAATGAAAATTTAAGCCTTTCGGGCATAGTACGTTTTCGTCAAAAAATCCCGCTCTGGCAGTACCCGCTCATAGTTATATTGCTTCTGCCATATGCAGCCCTGATTTCCTCGCTAATGTCCCCTGTCAGTTCATATTTAGCTCCTACAATATTTTCTTGGTTACCAGCTTGGTTTTTAAATCCTTCAACCGGCGAACCTGTAGGAACCATGTTGATTGTCATCATAGTTGCCCGTTTTGTGATAGATGGTATTGCTAATCCAATAGTAGAGGAAATGTATTTCCGTGGCTATCTACTGCCCAGGATTTCACATTTGGGCTTATGGGCCCCCTTGGTAAATGCATTGTTGTTTTCAATAGCCCATTTCTGGCAGCCCGCAAACATTCCCCAGATCTTTTTAATGGTACTACCTTTGTATTATATAGTATGGTGGAAACGCAATATTTTTATATCGATCGCTGTGCATTGTACAGCAAATCTGCTAGGCGCAGTGATAGCACTTAGTTAAAAACCTAAACCACCTAACCCGCGCATTAAGGGGACGCACCTCGCCAGGTCTTGCCGACTTTTGGCTTTTTAACTCTCCGTTCATTATTTATCAACTCAACATTTTTCCGTGCGCACCTTATGCGCAATGTCGTTATGCACAATACAAAGTTCAAAATAATATGCCACACAATGAAGATGGACATGTTATGATTAAGACGATTGAACAGGCTTGCCAGTTTGTCAAAAAAGTAAAGGTTTGCACCATCTTCTCAAGTGATAAAGTCGAGCATACCTCCCTTTGGGAACATGTTGATCTTCCTGAAAAACAACCTGGAGAAAAGGGATGGGGAAAGAAGATGACTACCGTCTGGTCATGGAAAAATCAGCTTACGGCTCTGTACCCAAACGAAATATTCTATGGAAAAATAAACGGTGGATTTGCGGTATTGATGGATATGGACTATATGGCCAATGATCACTTTCCTCGGGCCTATAAAGATATTCAAACGCAGGATAGTCTTGCGCAGCATATTTACAGCAAAGTTGTTACAGAGCCATGGGATACCACATCACTTCGTAAGGTAACAATGCAGGAAGTTGGCTGTACTAAGAGTCAGTTTGACACAGCCCTAAAGAACCTTCAGGTAACTATGAACATTGCCAGATTAAATGATCCTCAAATCGAGCGAGATAGGTGGGTATCATTCAAGGAAATGCACCTCAATGCTTGGAAGCAATGTGTAAACGATGATATTTAACGGATTTTGCCTTCGTTGCGCTGGGTCGTTATACACCCATGACGTGTTAATGTCATATAGATGACGTATTAAATCTATTGGTTTATCACGATATTGATAAAAAAATTTTATACCTGATAAATAATTGAGATCATGAAACTAGATAACACAAAACTAAAACAGCTTAGAGAATCAAATGCCTGGAGTCAGTCCCACCTTGCAGAGGCAAGTGGTATAAGCATGAGGACCATTCAACGAATTGAAAAAACCGGCGTTGCTTCACCAGAATCAGCTAAATGTATTTGTGCTGCTTTTGATATTAGATTTGATGAGCTTGCCCTGCATGATAATTATCAGATACCAGCGCCTACTCTTACAGATTCACTAAAGTTAAAAGTCACCAGTATAGATAAAAAAGCAGCACTTATATCGTTTGTTGTTGCATTTATTATCGCCTATGGTATAACGATTTATTTTGGTGTCACGATATAAGGTGTATAACAAACGTTGGACCGTTTTGACCTCGTTCCGCGGCTCCGCTGCGGATTGCTCCCGATGATTCGGGAAGGCTCCGCCTCAGCCAACATAGATCTGTAAAGGTAGCTGAGTTGCTATCTGATCGAAGTCTTTGTCATTATGCAGCAGCTCCACTTCATGTTCAATGCACCAACTTTCTATGAGCATATCTACCGTTTTTCGAATGGTAACGCCTTTCGATCGAAGAAATCGAAAATTAGACGCTGCTTTTATCGCCAGTGACTTCCCTCCGAGATGAACACAGTCTAAAGGATCAAGAGGTTGTTTGGCTAATCTAAAGTCTTTATCACTATCAAAACCTTTCCTACTTGTAAAGCTTATTTAAATCCGAAATCCGCTGTTTAATACCCGATTGCAATAACCATGCTGCACATCCTACTCCATTTTATCGTTCCGCTGTTCGTCGCCCTCCTCTTCTATCGAAGCAAGTGGCGCTATGCAACGGTGATCATGGTGCTGACCATGATAGTGGATGCCGACCACCTCATGGCCGATCCTGTCTACGATCCTGAGCGTTGCTCCATCGGATTTCACCCACTCCACACGCTCCCAGCTATCGGTTTCTATGTGCTTTTATTCGTACTTCCCCTCATTTTTGACCGGAAGAATGAAAACCAGTCCATAGAAAAGATCCTGAATATCCTTCACCTGGCAGGACTTGGACTACTCATTCACATGGCCCTGGATGGAATCGACTGCCTGCTTTGAGTTCATCACAAAAACTACTTCAAAGATCTCGAGGCAGGTTGTTGGCTTTTAAGAGATTTCCTTAGGAAAGCTAAATCTCATCTCATACCGCCCATCCGTTTTCAGTTGTGAATCAGCATCAATTTGATTTAATAGTGACTCCACCAAAGTTTTACCCAGACCTGTCGAACTGTCAGATTCGGAGTCAATTACACCTGAGCCATTATCCCGATAGAGGATCTTATAATTTTCCCCCTCCTCGTATGTACCAATTAGGATCCGGTAATGATCCTGGGATTCCTTAAAACCGTGCTTGATACTATTTGTAATGAGTTCGTTCAGTATAATACCGACCGGTACTCCGTGGTTTACGTTCAGGTATTCAATATTTATATCCAGTTCCAGCTCTATATCAATTCCGTTTTTGTTAAAGCTACCCAGAATAATATCCGCCAATTCTTTGATATACTTTTCCAGATCAATTCTACTTACATCTTCGGATTGATACAGCAGTTCATGAACTTTGGATATCGATAGTATCCGGTTCATGCTTAACTTAAGAGCCGACCGGGAAAAATCATCGGTTGCTAATCCCGATTGCAGCTCCAGTAATCCTGACACCACAGCCAGGTTGTTTTTTACCCGGTGATGGATCTCCTGCATTAGCACATTTTTCTCCTCAATATTTCGCTTCAGCTTCTCATCCTGTTGCTCCAATACCGCATAGCTTTCTTTTTGCTGTTCAATTATCCGGGTAATGGATTGGATGAAGATGTGCAAAAAGATCGCAATGATAATGCCTACTAAAGAGAGCACAATGCCATTGACCACCCATTTATTGAAAATGTTAAATTCAGGACTCATTATCCCGAGTGGTATTTGTCCGGATAAATACCCATAACCAATAATTGCAAAACTGAGTATCGAAATTACATAGCATAAAAGTGCCCAGCGAACCTTAAATGCCAGTATGCCGGTAAATGGGATAAATACGAAAACAGGCTTTATTGTAGAAGCAAGGCCGTGCTGATAAAGATCGGAAATAAAGAATGAGTACACGATCAATAAGAGCAATCCGCCTTTGAAAGGAAGTGAAAATTTGTCTCGATAAAAGTAGATCAGAAATACAGAGACAATTGCGGAAAAATCAATCAAATTGTATAAGTCCAGGCTACTCGGATCAAAGGGAAACCGGGGTATTAAGAAAGCCACTAATGCAACTACCCCGCCATACAAACATAAGTTTTCTATCAACTTAGTTTTGACAGACTCTATTGTAAATCTATTTTCCTGATTAACGATCATAAATCACAAGCGAACGCAAATTGTCATCTTTTGCCGATAAGAGATTAAACAACTCCAAAAAATATGTAGGTATTCTAAAACGATTCCTACTTACACCGAATCTCTAGGTTATCGTTTAAGCTACGAAAAACTTAAATCATAACAACCTTAACCTTACTATTACTCTTTGAGTAATTACCAATCCGGGATTTAACCTCGTTCCGCTACTCCGCTGAGGAATGCTCCCGATGATTCGGGAAGGCTCTGCCTCAACCTAAAGAACTCGTCTTCTCTTATCCCATTAAGCCAACGGCACTACCAGCTCGCACTAACCGTACCAAAGCATCAAACCACTCATTGCCCAATTTTCGTCGCCCCTCCATTCCGTAAAACATCCGGGCGAACATTGAACTGACCCTAAACTTTGTATAAAGTAGTTTCTACAAGCCCTTTGCCTTCTTCATAAGGCAGAGAAAGCCATCGCTCTTTTGCTTTCACCCTGAAGTTGAATGGCGGCGCTGTCAGGTCCACCCCGCTCTCCTTTTTGAGCCGGATGCCCTGACCGGAAATAATATCTGCATTGGGGCTAAAGTCTCCTTCCGGCACGTGCTCGGTAACGATCACGTGATCAAAACCGGATAACTTGGGGACGATCTGTTCTATATCTGCATTCGAGAGATGCTGAAGCACATTTCTCAGGATCGCACAATCTCCGGGTGGTAATGCATCCGTGGCGATATCCAGGCAGTGGAACTCCAGATTCGCGGCTTTGAACGTCTTTTTATTATGCTCAATGAGATCTGAGACAATATCTACCGCCACATATTTTTTTGCGGATGATATCAGCTGCCGGCCCACATTGAAATCTCCGCAACCCAGATCACAAACAACCAAAGCGGAATCAAAAGACCGCAAAAAAGTGCGAACCACTTGAATATATGGATCTGTCAATTCAGAGTGATGCGAGCCGTCCCCTGAATAAAAATCCCTATCGCCGCCACCCCAAAGATTTTTTTCGTAGATCTGTTCCATGGCATCTTTGGTCGGCCAGGGCGTTTTTGATCTTTTTGAGGATCGAGTTTTCATATTTGATGATATCAAGGCGTAACCAACCCGGTTCTAATTGTATTTCTGCTCACCGCAGAATGTATTCACACCTACTTTTTAAAACCGGGGTGAAAAATTCAACCAAGATGACCTGCGGGTCTTAATTAGCCTGTCTTTTTCTTGCCCATCAGACGTTTGCGGAAGAACCACACCAGGAACAGCGCGAGTCCCCATTGCACAAGTACCGTCATCACAGAAAACGGACTCAGCGGGTTAAACCACGTATCGGGAGCGTAACTCGTGATACTCAGGTAGAACCACCAGCCGAGCAGCGTAACAACTTCAATAGGCACTACATACTTGATGATGATCTCCCACCAGGAGCCTAAGGTGGTTGAACGCTCTTCGGTGTTGACAAGGTCTTCTCGGAATTTGGTGGTTCCGTATTTAATGACCGCATACGAGATCAGTGCTCCGGAAACCATCAACCCAATTCCCCATACAAAATCCTGATTGGCGAAGAATTGCAGATTTAAAGCTGAGGGCAGGCCAAATCCAAATCCGGCCATGCAGATCACGATCGTGGCTCGTTTACGAACAGCGCCCATATCTACAAACACTTTCACCGCCAGCTCTATCATAGAGATCAATGAACTGAAAGCAGCGAAGGTCAACCCAAGGAAAAACAGGATCGCAAAGATGCTCCCTCCTCCCATAGTAGCAAAAAGCTGCGGCATCCAGATGAAGGTAAGTCCGGTTGAAGCCGGTCCTGATGTTTGCATTACTTCGAGGATCTCACCGCTTCCCATCTCCGGGCTCAAGGTTCCAAAAACGGTCGAAAAGATAATGACTGCAGCCAGCAACGAGACGATATTATTCCCAATTCCGGTTTGAAAGGCGGTAATGGTCACATCATCCGATTTCCGCATATAGGCGGCGTAGGTGAGGATCAATCCCCAGGCAGCTCCCGTATCCCAGGCATTTTGGGTGAGAGCTTCCAGCCAGATACGAGGTTCTTTCAATGTAGACCAGTCCGGCGTGAACAGATATTCAATTCCAAGTCCGCTGCCTTCCAAAGACAACGCCTTAAACAATGAGATCAACAGAACCAGTAGCAGTGACGGGATCAGAAATTTGTTCACTTTTTCGATGGATGAGATCCCTTTAATAACAATAAAGCCTCCAATTCCCATTACCAGGGCATGTCCGGCTACGGGCCATATCGATCCCTGAAATCCTTCCCAGATGGAGTTGGCGGTCTGCAGATCGGCGGGTAAAGCGGTAGTGATACTTGTGATGAGGTAGTACAGACACCAGCTGGCAACCACGCTGTAATAGAACATAATGGCCGTGGCCACGAACCCAACAAAGCCTCCCAGCCATCCTCTCTTTTCACCGATCAGTGCTACAAAAGAACTTACAACGCCCTTGCGTCCGTTTCGCCCCATGCCATATTCGGCAATGATAAGTGGAATTGACCACAGGATCAGAAAAGAAACCCATGCTACAAGAAATGCACCGGCTCCTTCTTCGCCTCCGTTTTGAGCGGCAATTCTTGGGAAACGCCAAATATTACCGGTACCGATGGCGATCCCAAGTACACTCAAAATGAGTCCTAATTTTGATGAAAAACGTTCTTTGGATTTAGCTGACATGCAAAAGTTTTTAAACGGTTAAAAATAGGAACACAACTTGCTCGTTTTTAGCTGCGAGAAGTTTAAATTCTTATGTATCTTGGATTTTGAATCGATTTTGGCTCTGCTTATAATTGCGAGCCAATCATAAAATGTAATCGCCGAATATCCAAAAATTTTTTTGAGCAGCTAACTAAATTTTTTACATGTTTTCAGATCATAAAACGACCAATAAGTACCTCGCTCTCTTAACCTTTATTGTTTCACTTGTCATCTACACCATGACGATGGCTCCTACCGCCAGTTTTTGGGATGCCGGTGAATTCATAGCCGTTGCCCACGGACTTCAGGTAAATCACCCACCGGGAGCTCCCTTCTATTCTTTGGTAGGTCGCATTTTCTCTATGTTTATGCCATCGGGATATGTTGCCCTTAGCATAAACTTTATAAGTGCCCTAACCTCAGCGCTTACCATCATGTTACTATATCTCATTGTTGTTCGCCTTGTTCGCGAATGGAAAGGAGATCCCAACGCTATGGATCTAATGGACAAGCTTGGGATGTATGGTGGAGCCTTGATAGGAGCGCTTACCTTTGCAGTAACTGATACATTCTGGTTTAGTGCGGCAGAAGCTGAAGTGTATGCCATGTCGATGTTTTTTACTGCTATTGTAGTTTGGCTGGCACTTAAATGGTCTGAAAACTATGATGAGCCTTACAGCGAACGCTGGCTGGTACTTATCGCCTATTTATTTGGTCTCGCCATTGGTGTTCACTTATTGAACCTGCTGGCTTTATTCTTTGTAGCCCTCATTATCTATTTCAAATTCCGTGAATTTGAATGGAAATCATTTTTGTTGATGGGATTTGGAGCAGTGATCGCCTTTTTATCCATCTATCCCTTCACCATTCAAAACATTCCAACTATTGCGAACAGCATCAATGATGCTACTTACGGGCTCATTGGTCCTCTGACTTTCATCTTCCTGTTTATGGCTGCGGTAGCATATGCTGTGTATTACACGCATAAGAATAAAATGCGAATGGCCAACATCATCAGTCTTTGTTATGCTATGATACTGATCGGGTTTTCCTCCTATTCTGTGATCATGATCCGTTCCATTGCAGATCCTCCGATCGATGAGAACGACCCGGAAACAACCGAAGCTTTTATCAGCTATCTGAAACGCGAGCAGTACGGAGCTACTCCCATTCTGAAGGGAAATAACTTTAATGAAAGAACCGGACAGATCGATCGCAACAATGAGGAACTCTTTCCGCGCCGTTATTCTCCGGATCCGCGACATTTAGATTATTACGCACGATACAGCTCTGACCTCGATTTCTTCTGGAATTACCAGGTCAATCACATGTACATCCGTTATTTCAACTGGAATTTCATTGGCCGTGAAGCCGATATACAAGACGCCGGCTGGAGGTCTGGAATTAAAGAGCCGGCCTACCCGGATAACAAGGCAAGCAATGCCTATTTCTTTATTCCGTTCTTACTTGGTCTATTTGGAATGATCTATCATTTCAGTAATGACTGGAAACGTGCATTTTCGGTGCTGGCCCTGTTTATAGTCACGGGGTTGGCGATCATCGTGTTCCTGAATCAAACCCCCTATCAGCCACGTGAGCGTGATTACGCTTACGTGGGTTCCTTCTTCGCATTTTCGATCTGGATCGGACTCGGTGTTACCGGGATCATCGAACTGCTGAAGAAATACGCGAATAATAAATTTGCCGCCTATGGAACCCTGGGCATCCTGTTACTTGCCTCTCCGGTTTGGATGGGATACCAAAACTGGGACGACCATGACCGAAGCAACCGGTATGTAGCTCCCGATTATGCACGAAATTTACTGGAATCGACTGCCCCACATTCCATTCTGTTTACCAATGGCGATAACGACACGTTCCCATTATGGTACTTGCAGGAAGTGGAAGGCGTACGAACGGATGTCCGTATTGTCTGTCTAAGTCTGTTGAATACCGATTGGTATATCAAACAGCTGCGAGACCAATGGTCGCATGAATCCGCTCCCCTCCCTATTTCCCTGTCAGATGAGGAAGTGGAACGTGTTACTTCAGGTATCACACAGTGGCAGCCTCGAAATATTGATATCTCCGTTGACAAGGACATGCTGAAAGAAGCTTTTTCAGGGGATCCTCAGTACAAGGAAAAAATTGGGGTGAAGCCAGATACCTCTCTGGCGATCCTTCAAAATGGCATCGATTTTGAAATGCCGGTTGACTCACTGGATGATGTTGTAAGCTGGAGATTGAATGGCCGTCTTTATGGTCAGGATCAGCAGGGCAACAACGTATATTATCTGCAGGTTCAGGATCGTTTGATCTTGGATATCCTTCAAACAAATAACTGGCTGAGACCTGTTTATTTTGCAAATACGGTTTCTTCCACAAGTCAGCTTGGGCTTAGAAAGTACTTCCGTACAGAAGGCAAAGCCTACCGTGTGGTTCCCAAAGACTTTGGCACCGGACGTGAGGATTACATAGATGTAGACATCATGACGGACCGGCTTAAAAGGTTCCAGTTCCGCGAATGGGATAATCCGGATGTCTACTTTGACGAAAACATTCGCAGAATGCTCAGCAACTATCGGTTTAACTTTATGGGATTAGCCCAGAAGTACCGAGAATTGGGCATGCCCGACAGTGCCGCTTACTGGCTGAAATGGGGCGAAGAACGTGTTCCATTCCGCCCTGATGAGACCAACGAGTCTATCAAGCTGCTGTATGCCGTTCGTTATGCTCAAATTGGTGCTGAAGAAGACGCAGCCCGGCTTGCCGGTACTTCGCAAGAGAAGCTGGTGAACGATCTTTCCCAAAGCATGAGTCGCTTTAATGAACTTGAGACCGAATTCAACATCGTGAATCAGGAATATGAAAGTGCTCAATCCAGAGGAAATATCAGCGAGCAGCGTGAACTAAGAACGAAACTTGAGAGCATGAATTCCCGTGCACAAGATCGGCTTTCTGAGGTACGCACCGCTCGTCAGTCGCTGGTATTGATCCAGTATGTTTATTTCCAGTCTAACGAGACTCAAAAAGCCGTGGATCTAGCCACGCAGGTCAATGAGATGATGGGATCAAGCTTCCCGCCTATGCCTGCAACCAAAGGAGAAAGTGAACAAGAGATCAACCGATATGGAATCAACTAATTCCTTTATTTAATCTTAAAGGAAGGTGCCGTATATTTGGACTCATTAACTTATTAGCATTATGATTCATCAGTTCACCAAAGAAAATATTGACACCATTGCCAAGATACTTGGTACACAAGCTAAACCCCTTGGCAACGACGTGTTTCGTTTTGAGGTAAAAAACGAAGAAGATCAACCCAGAAAACTGGCACTTGAAATTCATCTTGGCCTCGACATAAATGGTGAACAGATGAATATGGTGTCTGTCTATTCTTACAATACCTTTCTTCAGCTCCACAATTGCACTGCTTTTGTGGCAAGCGATATGCTGCAGCAGGTTACCTTTTTTGGTAAATCAGGAGATAAGACTTCCGGGCTGATCGTTGAAAAAACAGCCGGGTGTAGTCTATATGCCAATGTGGACGAAGCGATCATCACCGGCGATTTCACGGAATTACCTGAAGACCTGATGATGTGCGGTATTGCACTTTCTCTGACCGAATCTATGGACGACGGTTTTTCATTCTAACCCCATGTTGCTTTGAGCCAAGACCTCCCTTCTCCCCTTCAGTTATTCAATGAAAGTGAGGAGCATGTCTCAATAACCCAACACGATGCCGCAAGCATTCTGGATATCATAGAGCAGCATGAGTCTGCTAAATTTGAGTTGGTTGAATTGGTTTACGTTTCCGAAGATGAGATCGTCCGCATTAACAAGGAGCACCTTGACCGCGATTACGTAACCGATATTATTTCTTTTCGGTATGATGACGACGAGGATTCCGGTGATAACACAGCTATCGAAGGAACCCTATTTTGCTGTGCCCCAAGGATCAAAGAACAAGCCGAAGATTTTGGTGAAACCGCAGATCAGGAATTTAAGCGGATCCTAATTCATGGCCTCCTTCACTTAATTGGTTACGATGACCGCTCAGAAGCTGAAAAGAAACGAATGACCGAGCTCGAGAATACATATTTATCGCTCTCCGGGAAGAACAACTGATCGGTTTTTCCGTACATAGTTCATAAATTGGATACATGGCCGAAAAACAACCTTCAAATAACATCAAAGAGCGTAATAAAGCATACGGTCTTCAGCTTTGGGAGCTGATCAAAGAACAGGTAGAGAAGCAGTCGGATCAGCATAAACCGATCTCTCAGGGTGATATCCCTGACAAGAAAACTGCAAAATATCCGTGGCTGATGAAATTGCTCTTCGGGTTTCCGTATTTGCTTGTAGCGGTTTTCATCTTTTCATTTTTTTGGGATTTTCAGGGCATGAATGCCACCGTTTTTGGCATCTACTTTTCGTTTGAGGGCTTGTTAAGGATCATCAGTATAAGTGGATTGATCGGATTTTTAACCAACTGGCTGGCTATAACCATGTTGTTTCGCCCCACCCATCGCCGGCCTATACTGGGACAGGGATTGGTTCCCGCTCAAAAAGACCGCATTGCATACCGGCTTGCAAGTGCTGTTTCTGAAGACCTCATCAACCCGGAGATCATCAAGCAAAAGATCCATGAATCGCAAGCCATAGCACGCTACCGGGAAAAGGCTACTGTGTATGTGAAAAAGATCATCGACGATCCCGAGTTTCGAACCAACCTGAAAAGCCTGGTTATCAGTTATGTAGATGAGATGGTTGCCGACCCGGAGGTACGTTCCTCCATTGCTAAAAAGCTGATCGAACAAATTGACGAGGCCATTGAAGAAAATTCCTTCGAGAAAGTGGCTCTGAAAGCCTACAGTTTCGTAAAAGGACAGGAAATGCAGGATATGGTTGAAAGTGCTTTGGTGAAATTGCCCACCGGTATTGAGAATGGCCTCAACAAAATGGATACCTTTCTTGACGAACTCCCCTCAAAACTGGACGAACACGGTTCTGTGATCGAAGAACTGGTCACCAATCTGTTGTATAAACTCATCAATCAGCTAGATGTTCATGCCCTGGTTGAGGACAATCTCCGGCAATATGACGAAAGCAGACTGGAGCAGCTTATTAAGAATGCAAGCAACGATCAGCTGAATTATATCCAATATCTGGGTGCAGTTTTGGGAACTTTCGGCGGGTTCATCATCTGGGAACCTGTTGCCAGTTTGGTTGTCTTGACTTTTATTATCGTGTCTACCCTCGGCGCCGATATGCTCCTTCTTAACATGAAAAAGAATCCTGATTCAACTTTAACTACTAAAAAAACACCATGAACTATTTATCAAAGCTCTTCCTTTTCGGATCTGTTTTACTGTTTGCTGTCAGTTGTTCAAGTACGCAAACGGCAACGGAACCGGAAGCAAATGCACCCACAGAAAATGAAGAAACAGAAACCACAGCTGAAGCCGTAACCGCTACTGAGACCTGGCATCTTGCGCCTGCAAATGCATCGCCTTATTACGGAACCGGTGTGGAAAAAGCCTATGCTGAATTACTGGCTGACAGATCACCCCGCAAAAAAGTGATCGTAGCTATCATTGATTCCGGGACCGATATCCATCACGAAGACCTGCAGACGAAGATCTGGACCAATAAGGATGAAATTCTCGGAAATGATATTGATGATGATGGAAATGGCTATGTGGATGACATGCACGGATGGAACTTTATTGGTGGCCCGGACAGCACGCACGTGGATAAAGATACCTACGAAGTGGTGCGCATCTATGACCGCTTAAGTGACAAGTATGAAGGCGTTTCAGAGGATTCGGTAGCAGAGGAAAATCAGGATGAATACGCCTATTTTCAGGAGATCAAAGAAGCTTATCAAAACCGGGTTGAGCGAAATCAGCGGGAGCTTCAGCAGGTTAGTCAAACCCGACAAGCCATAATTTTTGCCAAACAGCAACTGGGTGTTGAAAGTATCGACTCTGTGAGTAGCGAAGACCTGGAGATCACCGGGAATGAAAGCCAACAGGTAATGCAGGCTAAACAAGTTATGACCTTCCTGAAAGGAAATGGAGCTACCGAAAAAGATATTGAAGACCTGGAAAATTATTACGAGCGTGTTTCAGGACTGGAGGAATATGGGTTGAACCCCGATTTTGATCCCCGCCATATTGTTGGTGATGATTATGATGACCTGAGTGACAGATTCTATGGAAATAACGATGTGATCGGCCCCGGAAGCGAACATGGTACGCATGTTGCCGGTATCGTTGGTGCGGTTCGGGACAATGACCTTGGAGCAAAAGGAGTGGCTGCTAACATTGAGCTCATGATCCTTCGCACGGTTCCCGATGGTGATGAGCGCGATAAAGACGTAGCCAATTCCATCCGTTATGCTGCTGAAAATGGCGCACGTGTGATCAACATGAGTTTTGGTAAAGGCTATTCTCCCCAAAAGGAATATGTGGATGCGGCCGTGAGATTCGCCGACAGTCTCGGTGTGCTGATGGTTTCCGGTGCAGGCAATGGCAGTGACAATGTGGACAGCACCGATTCTTACCCCACACGCTTTTATGAAGATGGCGGTCAGGCCACAAACTACCTGAGCGTTGGAGCTTCATCCTGGCAATCCGATTCCACGCTTACCGCTTCCTTCAGTAATTTCGGGAAATCAACCGTAGACCTTTTTGCACCCGGCGTGGATATCTATTCCACCTATCCCGACAATGAGTATGAATTCAACAGCGGCACCAGTATGGCCTCTCCGGTAGTTGCAGGCGTAGCCGCTTTGATCATGTCGTACTATCCGGAACTCCCAACTTCTGAAGTCAGAGACATCATCCTGCAGACGGTGACAAAAGTGGATCAGGTAGTATATAAACCCGGAACTCAGGAACCCATTCCGTTTTCTGAACTTTCATCCACCGGCGGAATTATAAATGCTTACGATGCATTGAAGCTTGCGGAAGAACAAGCAAATCAATAGATAAGATCAACGTGCCTCAAAAAACTGATTACGATGCTGTAGTTGTAGGTTCGGGTCCTAATGGACTCAGCGCTGCAGTTCGTCTGGCTCAGCATGGTTTGAAAGTACTGGTCCTGGAAGCCAAATCTACCATTGGCGGAGGCACACGTACGCAGGAACTAACTGAGCCGGGGTTTTTGCACGATATCTGCGCGGCGGTCATTCCAACCACAGCTGGATCTCCGTATCTGAGTTCGCTCAATTTGGAAGACTATGGCCTTGAATTCATCCATCCTGAAATTCCATACGCCCATCCTCTGGATAATGGCGAAGCTGCCGTAGCCTGGCGTTCCCTGAATAAAACGGCTGAAAATCTGGGAGTAGACGGAAATGCCTACCGCAAGCTGTACCATCACTTTTCAGACAACTGGGATGCTTTATCTGAAGACCTTTTCGGGACACTTCGGATACCAAAACATCCGTTACTCATGGCACGTTTTGGATGGTATGGAGCCCTTTCTGCAAAGTTTCTGGGGAATGCTCTTTTTGAACATCCTCATTCCAAAGCTTTATTAGCCGGTTGCGCTGCACATAGCATCATGCCACTGACCATCGCTTTCTCGGCTTCCTTTGGATTGGTATTGGCGAGTTCAGCCCATGCCGTAGGCTGGCCCATTGCCAAAGGAGGAACCCACTCCGTAACCAATGCCCTCGCTTCTCTTCTGAAGGAATTGGGCGGCGAGATTGAAACCGAACATCCTGTTTCTTCCCTGAAAGACATCCCCACCGCTAAAACAATTTTGTTTGATCTGACTCCTCGTCAAATAACAGAGATCATTGAGAATAAAGCACCGGATTCATATTTAGAAAAACTAAAAGATTTCAAATACGGTCCCGGAGTTTTTAAGGTTGACTGGGCCCTTTCTGAACCTGTTCCATGGACCAACGAACATTGCCGAAAAGCAGGCACTCTTCACCTTGGTGGTACTTTTGATGAAATTAGCAGAGCCGAGCAAGACGTTTGGGATGGGAATCATTCCCGGAGCCCTTATGTCCTCGTTTCTCAACCCAGTCTTTTTGATGAAAGCCGTGCTCCAAAGGGAAAGCACACACTCTGGGCTTACTGCCACGTTCCGAATGGCTCCAGTTTGGATATGACGGATGTCATCGAAGATCAGATCGAACGATTTGCCCCGGGATTTAAGGATACCATCATCTCAAAAAACACGATGAATGCGCCTCAATTTCAATCCTACAACGCAAACTATATTGGCGGCGATATAAACGGAGGCGCACAGTTCTTCAAGCAGTTATTTGGGCGTCCGGTTTTAAAATGGGATCCATATCATATCCCGGGCACATCCATGTATATTTGCTCCTCTTCCACTCCTCCGGGCGGCGGCGTTCATGGCATGTGTGGATATCATTCAGCCGAGTCTGTGCTCAAAAATGAATTTCGAATAAGCTCTGATAAAAACTGAGATAAGCGTATCTTTACGACATGCTAAAAGCACTACACACGAGGATCAAAGAGTTTAGAGGAGACCGCCCCAAAGTCCGCCAACAGTCGCCAAAATGGACGGTATTCAGCCTCGTCATTGCCCTTTTGATCTCCATTCCCATTTTTACGGTGATCTTCTCTGTTTTCACTCCTTCCGGTGAAGTGTGGCAACATCTGGCAGAAACCGTTTTAGGAGATTATGTAAGGAATTCACTTTGGCTCATCATCGGGGTTTCTGTTGGGGTGATATCCATTGGAGTGTCATCGGCCTGGCTGATTACCATGTGTGAGTTTCCCGGACGTAAGTTCTTTGAATGGGCTTCCATCCTCCCGTTTGCCATTCCGGCTTACCTCATGGCCTACATCTACACCGATTTCCTAGATATCGCAGGCCCTCTTCAGACAATGTTGCGCAGTACTTTTGGCTTAGGTATAGAAGATTATTGGTTCCCCAACATCCGCTCGGTAGAAGGCGCCATTTTGATCATGTCGCTGGCCTTTTATCCGTATGTGTATATGCTTGCAAGGTCTTCTTTTCTTGAGCAATCTACTTCGCTTCTGGAGGCGAGCCGCATTATGGGCTATTCTACCTGGCAGAGTTTCTTTAAAGTGGCACTCCCGGTAGCACGTCCCGGAATTGCTGCGGGTTTAGCTCTCGCACTGATGGAAACCCTTAACGATTTTGGGACCGTCCAGTATTTTGGGGTTCAAACTTTTACCACCGGTATTTACCGAACCTGGTTTGGTTTGGGCGATCGTCCGGCAGCTGCACAGTTAGCGGCCTGTTTGCTGGCCTTTATTGTCGTACTTATTTTCATTGAGCGTTATACCCGCAATAAGATCAGCAATGAAAAAGCAAATTCAAGCCGCTTTAAGCGCCTCAATCGCTTTCAGTTACAGGGATTTAAAGCATGGCTGGTGTTTTTTGTTTGTTTTATACCGGTTTTAGTTGGCTTCATCTTGCCCGTCATTTTACTGCTGAACATGTTCTTTGCCAACCTGAACCACCTTGATTTCAATTTTATTCAGCTGGCATTCAACTCTTTTACCGTATCTGCTTTAACAGGAATATTGGCTGTTGGGCTGGCTCTTATAATGGCCTATTCAGCTCGGCTCAATCCGGGATATTGGGTTAAATTCTTCAACAGGATCAGTTCGCTTGGTTATGCGATCCCCGGATCTGTAATTGCTGTGGGTGTGCTTATCCCCTTCGGCCTTTTTGACAACACCGTAGATTCTTTTTTCCGTGAGAACTTTGGATTCTCGTCCGGGCTACTACTCAGCGGGACCATTTTTGCGATGGTATTTGCTTACCTCGTTCGTTTTCTATCAGTTTCATTTGGCGGGGTTGAAGCGAGCATGGAGAAGATCACCCCAAATATGGATGAAGCTGCCCGGGGAATGGGCTACAGCTTCACGAAAGTGCTTCGGAAGATCCACATCCCTATGATGAGTGGCGGACTGCTTACAGCCGGTTTACTCGTTTTCGTAGATGTGATGAAGGAATTACCCGCCACGCTTATCGTCCGTCCCTTTAACTTCGACACCTTGGCCGTACAGGTATATCGATATGCTTCGGACGAACGTCTTGCTGAATCGGCCGGTGCCGCTTTGATGATCGTTCTAGTGGGTATTATTCCTGTTATTATCATCAGCCGAACCATTGCCCGGTCCCGAAAATCAGAGACCCAATAATTATGAAATCAACTCTTGTTAATCCGCTGCTCTTCCGTATTTTTGGCGCATGAATAAAGGACGAGTAATACAATCTACCGGCAGCTGGTATCATGTAGATACAGGAACTGAAATGGTTGAATGCCGCCTTCCCGGGAGATTTCGATTAGATGATAAAAAGGTCACCAACCCTATTGCCGTAGGTGATATCGTCGATTTTTCCCTGAATGAAGATGGCACCGGAAGCATTGAAACCATCCGGGAACGGGAAAACTATATTACCCGCGAAGCCACCCATGGGAAAAGAGGACAACAGATCCTGGTTTCCAATCTGGATCAGGCTTGTGTGGTTCAATCCATCAAAAAACCCCGTTTAAAGGAAGGATTCCTAGATCGGTTTTTGGTTACCTGCGAGGCTTATGAGGTGATGCCCGTGATCATCATAAACAAAATGGATCTTGCAAAAAGTGGCGGACTAGCCTTTACCGAAGAACTCCGTGAACTCTACACGTCTCTCGGCTACGAATTCCTGACCACAAGTTTGGAGGATGAGAAATCACTGAAAGAACTCAAGGAGCTGCTAAAGGATAAAACCTCTGCTTTCATAGGTCCATCCGGCGTTGGAAAAACCAGTCTCATCAATGCTATCGATACGAACTACGATCTTAAAGTGGGCAAGATCTCTGATTTCTCTAACAAGGGAAAACACACTACTACATTTGCGCGGCTTATTCCCCTCGGTTTTGGCGGTTATATTGCCGACACTCCGGGAATCCGGGAATTTGGATTGGTGAATATTGAGCCCTGGGAACTCTCCCTGTTTTTTCCGGAGATGCTGGAACCCCGCGAACACTGTAAATTCAATACCTGTACACACAATCACGAACCTAAATGCGGTGTAGCCGAAGCTTTTGAAAATGGTGAAATTGCCGCCAGCAGATATAACTCATACTTAAATATGCTGGATTCCTTACATTGATTCTTTCCCCATAACGGGGTATTCCGTATCTCAAAAATTTTACACATATTAAACCACAATATTCAACAAATATCAGGAGTACAAATGCTTACTCAATTTAAATATATAGTAAAAGGTACATGCGCTGTCATGGTGCTAAGCCTTGCTACAGTCGGTACCGCTCATGCTCAGCTCGGGGATGCAGGTGAAATATTAAGAGGTGGCGCAGATGATGCCAATATTCTACTGGAAAACTATCTCTCTCCTTTTGCTGATGGCTTTGGTGCAAACTTGAACACGGGATGGTTCAATCAGGCTAAAGCTCATGGTACACTTGGATTCGATATCAGTTTGAACGCTGCTGTTGCCATGGTGCCTACGTCGAACCAAACCTTTGATGTTTCAGAATTGGTGTTTTCAGAACTGGAACTGATCTCAGGCTCTCCCGAATCTCCAACCATTGCGGGCGATGAGAATTCATCTACCACTATGGGTATCACCTATACGAATCCCCAAAGCGGTCAGGAAGAAGTTTTAACAAGCTTTGATATTCCCGGAGGACTCGGATTCCCTTACGTACCATCTCCTATGATCCAGGCTACAGTTGGAATTATCAAGGATACTGATGTTACACTGCGATATGTTCCTGAAGTGGATATCGCTCCCATTGATGCCTCTGTAGGACTATTTGGCTTTGGCGTGCGTCATGGTATAAACCAGTGGCTGCCCGGTGGTAAAATTCTTCCGGTTGATATCGCTGTTCAGTTTGGATACACCGCTTTTAACTCCAATGCCGGATTTGAAGTAGATCCTGAATCAGGTTCCGATATTTATAATCCTTACACACCAAGCCAATGGCAGGGACAAGGATTGGAAATGGATACCAAGGCAACGACGATCAATGCGATTGTGGGCAAAAAACTACCATTTATTTCCGTTTACGGCGGCCTTGGCTTTGAAAGCTCAACAACCACTATTACAACACCCGGAGCTTATCCCATCACTTCCATCAACCCGAATTACGATCCGCAGTCTAACGCGGAAAATACCCGGGAGAAGATCATCGAAAGCATTAATGCTCCCATCGATCTTGAGATCAAGGGCAGCAATAATATAAGAGCTTTTGTAGGTGCGCGGCTATCAATCGCTATTCTGAGAATATCAGCCAGCTATACTCTCTCTACTTATTCTTCCGCTAATGTTGGTATTGGCTTTGGTTTCAGATAAGCCAAATTCACTACAATTTTCTTAGCATAAAAAAAGGCACTCAAATGAGTGCCTTTTTTATTTTAATAGATTTTAAGATCAAATTATTTATCAGGCAACCTGAAAATTCGCTAATACCGGATTTTCAACCTTCTCATCTTTTTCGATCACTCCATCACGCAAGCGAACAATACGACGGGCATGATCGGCAATTTCCTGCTCGTGAGTCACAACGATCAGTGTATTTCCCTGACGATATAATTCCTCAAAAAGCATCATGATCTCTTCTCCTGTTTTGGTATCGAGGTTACCGGTGGGCTCATCTGCCAGAATGATAGAAGGATTGTTAACCAACGCCCGGGCAATGGCAACACGCTGGCGCTGTCCGCCTGAAAGCTCATTGGGTTTATGATCCATGCGATCACCCAACCCTACCTTGGTAAGGACTTCCTCAGCTCTTTTTTTACGGTCTGCCGATTTCATTCCGGCATAAATAAGCGGAAGTTCAGCATTGGCGAGACAAGACGTTCGGGGCAACAGGTTAAAGGTTTGAAATACGAATCCGATTTCACGATTACGGACTTCAGCAAGTTCTGCATCATCCATTTTGGAGACATTGTTTCCGTTGAGGATATAGTCTCCGGAAGTTGGGGTATCGAGGCATCCGATCATATTCATCAGGGTTGATTTTCCGGAACCTGAGGGGCCCATAATGGCAATATATTCGTTTTCAGGAATATCGAATGTCACTCCGGCCAAAGCATGTACTTCGGTCTGTCCCATCTGATATACTTTGGTAAGATCTTTTATCTGAATGATGTTTTTCTTGTTATCCATGCTTAGCTCCGAACTTAATTTATGATGGCGGTCTTATTGTTTACGATCACTTTATCGCCCTTTTCCAGTACGTTGGAAAGAATTCTGTAACTACCGGTTACCACCTCAGCTCCGGCCTCTATACCTGACAAGATCTGTATGTGAGTGTTATCACTAATGCCGGTTTCAACTTCTTTACGTACCGCCTCACCATCCTGTACCACAAACACCACTTTTCTGAAATCTTCGTCTTTGATGATCATATCCTCATCCTGACTGCTGGCAAGTGTTATATCAGCAGTATCAGAATCTGTGGATTGTTCTTTTTTATCTTTGGCAAAATCACGAACAGTTACAGCCTGAATAGGCACAGAAACAACGTTTACGGCTGTCTGAGTTTCGATATCAACGGTGGCTGACATTCCCGGACGGAAGTTGGGCACAAAAGAATCCGATGGGTTTTCTGAAGTTTGAGAAAGCATCATTTGCTCCACGCTGTTTTCCAGGTTATGAGGCGTTACGATCCTTACCTTTACCTCATAATTGGTTACCTGTTCGTTGGTTCCTGATCCCGTTGTTTGTGCGGAGTTAGCAATTTCAGTTACTACTCCATTAAACTGTCGTTCAGGATAAGCATCCACTTCAATTCTTGTGGTATCTCCCATCCCTACATTTACAATATCGTTTTCGTTAACCTCAACCATCACCTCCATGCGGTCGAGCACAGAAACACGCATCATCTCTGTTCCAGCCATTTGGGAATTCCCCAGCACTCGTTCGCCTTTTTCAATGGCAAGACTGGTAATGGTTCCGGCCTGGGGCGCACGGATCACGGTTTGTTCCAGCTCTTCACGGGCCTGACGTAATTGAGCCTCTGCACTTTGAATTTGATACTCTGATGCTTTCAAACTAGCCTTCTGCGACTCATACTCTGATTTACTCTGGATAAACTCCATCTCCGAGATCATATCTCGATCATAAAGTTGTTTGTCGCGTTCATAGGTTGCTTCGGCACGGATTAATGCAGCTTTCGTTTGCTCCATGCGTGCTTTTTGGGTGAGAAGTGCTGCATTCAGGTTATCGATCTGAGCCTGGTAGATATCGGGTTTGATCCGAACCAACAGATCGCCTTGCTGAACTACATCACCTTCGTTTACAGCCAGCTCAATGATCTCTCCAGATACATCCGGACGAATGATCACCTCTATTTCCGGCTGAACTTTACCCGAAGCTGAAACCAGCTGTGTGATGGTTTTCAGTTTGGCACTTGTTGTTTCAACTTCTGTGCCCGATTGTGTATTCCCGATCACTCCGGTGAATCTTAGTGTGAGTCCAACAGCGATGATAACGCCCAGACTCCCTAAGATCCATATAAGTGTTTTATTTGATGACGATTTTCCTTTTCCCATTCCGATATCCTTAAAAGTTATGTTCTAAAATTCTACAGTGTCGCCGCTAAGTTTACCCAGATAATAATCCAGCAATTTCTCCTGGAATATCAGGTTATACATAGCCTGCGTGTAATTTGATTGCGCCTGCACATAGTTTGCCTGCGCCTGGCTTAATTCAATAAGCGTACTTGAACCCACATTGTAACGCTCTTGCTGGGTTTCAAATGCCCGTTCGCTCGCCTTTAATGATTTCTCAGATGCCTCCATCTGTTTTTGGTACGATGTGAAATCATTGTACGCCTGTGTTACTTCCTGGATCACCTGCAGTCGTGAGTTCTCAAGGTTGAGTTCAGAATTCTTAAGCTGAATTTCTGATGCCTGGATGTTATACATACGATTCCAGTTCTGGAATAGAGGGATCGATACAGAAAATCCCAATGAACGGTTAATTCGTTGATCAAAAAACTGATCACCAAATGCTACACTTTCACCTAATAATGAATACTGATCACTATACGAGGTTGAAATTCCAGCACTGGCTGAAACAGATGGATACAAATTGTTCTTCGCCATTTGTGCCTGCAGTTCAAGAGAACGAATATCAGCAAGGGCACTCTTTAAGTCAGACCGGTTTAACAAAGCCTGATCGATCAATTCACTAAGATTATAATTCTCAAAATCAGTGTCTTCTACACTAGATTCAATATTGGGAACAACAAATTCATATTCTCCCAATGGATCAATTTGAAGCTGACGTACAAGTGAAATTTTACTAAACTTGAGTGCATTTTCTTGCTGTGTTAGCAGTAACTCATCATTAGCCACCAACGCTTCCTGATCGTATAGATCAACCGTAGGTCTTGAGCCCACCTCAACCTGAGCCTGAACTTGCTCCAGCTGTTTGCGTGAGTTTTCAAGATTCTCTTCTCTGATACTGAGTAGCTCCATATCCAATAAAACCTGCAGGTAACTAGAGGCCGTACTAAAGATCACTTGTTCCTTAGCTCGTTGAAAACTCTCTTCTTCAGAGATCTGAGACTGCTGGCTTTGTCGTAGTGAGTTAATATTCTCAAACCCGTTAAACAAAGGAATGCTGGCACTAACATTTCCAGAAATAGATTGAGAAGTTACATCTACAAATGGATTCAAACCTTCACTGAATCGATCAGAAATAAACTGCTGACCGGTTCTTCTTGATCCATTAAAACTGGCATTTACAGATGGAAGAAAATCGGCATATTCACTTTGAATGCCTTTCTCAGACAGATCAAGATTGTTCTTTGCCTGCTTAAGCTGATAATTGTTCTCAAGTGCAATTTGGATAGCTTCCTGAATGGATATCGTTCTTGTTTCCTGAGCAAAAACAGAACCGGTTAGTAATATAAATGCAACTAGCGTTGACGAAAGTAGTCGTTTCATTTTGAAATTTTTATTTTGTTTGACGGGTAAGTACACGAAGTGAGACGAAAATAGTTACAGAAAAGTTGAGCTGTTTTCGTTTTTTATATCCTTTTACAGGTTATTCCTAAAGACATGTAAAATTAATCTTCTTCAGAACGCTTTCTTTCGCTCATTTCGGAAAATTTGCTGTCTAAAAAGTCCATCAACAAATTCATTCCCTTTTTGGCGAGTACTCGTTTTAACTCTGAAGTTATACGAGATTCGGGTTTTGAGTATGATCCCCGTTCTTTTGATGCTAAACGGGATGGATTCTTTCTCGCTTTTCCAATTAAAAATCCAACCAGAAGTGAAGCTCCCAAAGCAGGAAGCGGATACTTTCGGATGAGGTTTTTGGGTTCCAGGCTGCTGCTTACCCCTTCCCTTACATCATCAATGGATCTATCCAATCCATCCTGTATTGATGCCAATTCTTGTTCTAGCTCTTGTTTCTTTTTCTCTATTTCAGACAATTTCTTATTTGCCATGACTGCTGGTCGTTTTTTGATTGAGCGTTTCTGAAGTTTCTCCGGATGATATTTTTTTGACGTCTCCCTCTTTCTCATCATCCTTAAAAGAGGATAACAATTCCGCTAATATCTGATGCTGAACCTTCGCTGCAAGTACGGTTGGCTTGGTCAAAACCAAAAGAAGACCGATAAGTAAGAACGGTGCAGATACGATCAGGTATCCAGCCCATTCCTCACCTATGATTTCACTTAGGTAAATGGCAAGGGCCGTTGCGCCAAAAATAAGCCCGAATGCGAGAATGGCGTACCCAAATAAATTTTGAATGGCCTTACCTATCCAGTAGGCAATTTGCTCACTTATATTGATCACCGTCAGTTCAAGCCTGGCTTCAATATAATGCTTTAGCTCGTTGGTGACGTGCTTTATGCGACTCCCTAGATCGTCCATGGGTTTTAGTCTTGGTGGGTGAAAATTTTGGCGACAATAAAACCAACTGCTAAACCTGCGGCTACAGATTTAATGGGGTGACGGCGAACCAGAGTCTCGGCACGCTCTTGAATTTCAGCAAGCCGAACCTGCAGGTCTTCATCTTCAAGAATTTCCCGGCTTCGATCTATTGCGCTGTCAAGACGTTCGTTTAAGTTTTGGATGATCTCTTCGTTCATAATGCCCTGTATTTTTCTTTTCAATATACTAAAATGCAACGGATGCTTAAATCATTTCATTGCAAAAAGTTATTCGTACCGCAAACTTTCGATCGGGTCTAATTTTGAAGCTTTGTAAGCCGGATAAACCCCGAATATCAAACCCACGATCAGCATCCCCAGAAAACCACCCACAACCGACCAAACAGGTATAACCGCTTCCGTTTCAATCCAAACGGCCATCAGGTTTCCAACTCCGATGCCGAGTATCATCCCGATAATTCCGCCCAGCTGGCAGATAAATACCGTCTCCGTTAAAAACTGACTCACGATAGCCTTCCGGGTTGCTCCCACGGCTTTACGAACGCCAATTTCTCTTGTGCGTTCCGAGACTGAAACCAGCATGATGTTCATCACTCCAATACCTGCGCCCAAAAGCGTGATCAAACCGATGGCAAATCCTCCGATGTAAAGTGCCCCTGTAAAGGCATCAAAACTGCCGGATAGCGTTTCGTTGGTTGAGATCTCAAAATCATTATTCTCGCCGGGACTCACTTTACGAACCACTCGTAAAATCCCGGTTACCTCTTGTACGGTTTGCTGAATGAAATCAATTTCAGGAGCACGGACCTGGATATTGATATTACGATTTCCACCGTATGCGTTCATTGCAGTGGTGTAGGGAATGAGCACGAAATTGTCGAAAGATTGGCCGAAAATTTGTCCCTTGGCCTCAAGGATGCCTATTACGGTATATGGCTTTCCATCAAACCGGATCTCTTTCCCGACCGGGTATTCATTTTTGAAGAGCACATCCTGTACGTCTTTACCTAAGATCACCACATTTCTACCGTACTGAACATCATCCTGCGTAAAGTTTCTTCCGTCTTCAAGCTCATATGAATTATTTGAAAGGTAATTCTCATTACTTCCTCGTACATAAACATTTGGCTCTGTTTCCTCATCTTTATATTTGATCTCTGAGGCTCTGAAAACTTCATCCGGACTCATTCCCCTGCCCACCCTCATGAGATCCTCAAGACGCTCGGCTGTTTCAAACGTGATGTCTTTTCGGTTTCGGATATCATCACTCAAAGACCCCATTTGAATCGAAGGTGTTCGTGAGATATTCACTACATCGGTACCCATCAGGCTCATGGTATTTTTGAAATAGTTATCCAAAACCGCTACAGCTGTCGTTGAAACAATTACAGAAAACACTCCTATCACCAATGCCAAAAGCGTAAGTGAGGACCGTAATTTACTGCTTCTCAATGATTCAAAAGCCTGTACTAAAACTTCTTTAATATGCATAATTACTCAAATCTAAGTGATTCAATGGGATCTGACTTCGCTGCCCGGTAGGCTGGAATGAACCCAAATACTACTCCAACAATGGTACAAATACTGAATGCGACAACCACCACACTTACATTCATCACCGCCACAAATGCCTGGTTGATAAGAACGGTGAGTCCGGCTGCCAATGCCACGCCAATGATGCCTCCCAACAGACATATGGCAATGGATTCTAATAAAAACTGGGTGAGAATTTCCCACGACTTTGCCCCCACCGCTTTTCGGATGCCAATTTCCTTGGTACGCTCCCTTACCGAAACAAACATGATGTTCATAACCCCAATACCTCCTATCAGCAGCGACAATCCACTCAGAAGAAAACCAACTGTATAAATCCCTGCTTTCATTCCTTCAAGTTGCTGCTTGAAGGCTTCCGGCTTGTTCAGGGCAAAATCATTTTCCTCGGTGGCATCAAGCTTGCGCACACGCCGCATAATGCCCTCCAGTTCGTACTCTCCTTCTCTTAATGTAGGCTGATCCGGATATTGCACACCGATCTGAATACCAGATCGAAGTCCATACATTTGTCCATAGGCCGAAATAGGGATAATTATCCGGTTATCTGTGTCTTCAAGTCCCAAGAATTTTCCTTGTTTCTCCAGCACTCCAATTATGGTAAATCGCTGCCCTCCAATACGTATCCGTTTACCCAATGGACTTTCATGCTCAAAAAGAGCTTCCATCAAGGTATTTCCTATCACCGCAACTTTTGAACCGGAACGTACTTCCTGGTCCACAAACATTCGTCCTTCTGCAATATTAAGACCCTCAATACCCAAGAAATTTGAGGTAGTACCTGACAACCCTACTCCCTCGGCCAGTTTTTCCTTGTACCTCACCGAAACTCCCCTGTTAGCCGATGCCGTAACCTTGCTCGCCAGCTCACTGGATTCCTCAATATATTCTACATAATTCAGTTTCATCTCCTTTCGGTTTCTGTACTCCCACCATTTATACTCGCCCCCCATTCCCCAGGGCCATTTTTCAACATAAACCACATTTTGTCCCATCATAGACATACTTTGCTCGAATGTAATATCCATTCCGGTTGTTACGGCATCCACGATAGTAACCATTGTAATTCCAATAATGATACAAAGCGCCGTTAAGGTAGAGCGGATCTTATTGATCTTGATGGCGCGAAAAGCGATCCGAAATCCTTCAATAAAGCTGTTTAGAAATCTCATGTAGGTATTTTTGGGTGATAACTCTCAACGTTACGAAAACCGTAGCCGAACGTTTCATCCAAATTGAATTATTTTACCAGCTTTACAAGGACCGTAAATTCCTTACTTTTCAAGAAAAATATTTCCTTTATGAAATTAGATGTACTTGTTTTTGCCTCTCACCCCGACGATGCAGAATTAAACTGTGGCGGAACTATTGCGGCCCTCTCCGATCAGGGTAAAAAAGTAGGGATCATTGACCTGACCAAAGGTGAAATGGGAACGAGAGGTACCGAAGCCACTCGCGCAAATGAGGTTAAAAAAGCTTCTGATCTTCTCAACATTTCTTATCGAGCTAATTTGGACCTCGGTGACTCACTTCTTCCCAATACGCGTGAAAATCAGCTTAAGATCATTGAGCAGGTTCGGCTTACACAACCTCATATTTGTTTGGTTGGTGCGCCTTTTGATCGGCATCCTGATCATCAAAAAGGTACTAACCTAACCCTTGATGCCCTTTTTTACTCCGGTCTCAAAAAGATCGAATCTCATAATAGTGAGGGCAAGCAGCAACAACCATGGCGGCCAGCACATATCCTCCATTACATGCAAGACCGTCCTTTTGAACCGGATTTCGTGTTTGATATTTCAGACCAATGGGAAACCAAGCGCAAAGCTATTCTGGCTTTTTCCACCCAATTTAATGTTACCGATCCCGGGGATGAGCCCGAAACCTATATCTCCTCCGAATCTTATTTCAAACAACACGAGGCACGGGCCCGCTACTTTGGTCACTTAGCTGGATTTGAATTCGGCGAGCCCTTCAAATACTACCTCTCTCCGGCTCCGCTGAAATCCATGGACGTGTTTTTTGAACACAGCCCAAAGCGATAACATCATTTTAAATATTTCAGTTTTAGCTGAAGTTCGGACTAACTTCATTTTTTCTACATGAAGATTTGGTAGCATTCGGATACCTAAATCCTTATCCAATGAAAAGTGTAAAGAAGATCTATATCCTTACCGGAATGGTAGCTTTTTTTGCCTTCATAGCTACTCTTATGGGTATTTTTAGCTTGGGCGGCTCCGGAGGGTTTGAATACGAATCCATCCGCGGACAAACTGTGGAGATCTATGGAAAAGGCTTGTATCAGCATATGTCTGCTGAGGTAGCCATTCAGGGCATTGCACAAGATTACATTACGCTGTTCATCGGAATTCCTCTGCTGCTAATTTCACTTTTCTATGCATCAAAAGGCTCCTTAAGAGCCCGTTTTGCGCTTGCCGGAACTTTAGGGTATTTCTTTGTCACCTATTTATTTTACTTGGCGATGGCGATGTATAATTCGCTTTTCCTCATCTACATAATATTGGCCGGGAGTTCTTTCTTTGCTTTTTCCCTAACCGTTCTTTCACTTTATAAGGAGTCCGATCCATCTCTATTCTCCGAAAACGCTCCTGCCAAACTATCGGGATGGTTTCTGATGATCAGTTCCCTATCCATAGCTCTGCTTTGGCTGAGCGTCGTAGTGCCTCCGCTTCTGGATGGCAGCATATATCCGTCTGCTGTAGAGCATTACACCACTTTGATTGTACAGGGACTGGATCTGTCTATTTTGCTTCCCCTCGCTTTCGTCTCCGGATATCTACTTCTTAAAAAGGAACCGGGCGGATACCTGTTAGCTCCGATCTATCTCATTTTTCTTTCCATTCTGATGGCTGCCCTGATCGCGAAGATCGTGTATATGGGGCTTGTAGGATACAACATCATCCCGGTTATTTTCATCATTCCGGTGATCGAGATTATTGCGATCACCTGCTCAGTTTTGATGTTGAAAAGCATTCAGGCCAACGTACCGGCTTAAGCAGGATCCACGCTCACAAAGCGTTCTATATTCCGGGCCATTTCAATGCGTGTTACCAGCGATCTGACAACTTTTCTGTATAGTTCTTGCCCCATAACGGCGTCTTCTATACCCGCATCTATATTGGGATTATCATTCACTTCGATCACATAAACCCTATCTCCGATCACTTTAAGATCTACTCCGTACAAACCGTCGCCCATCACTTTAGCTGCTTTGGTGGCTGCTCTCAGTACTTTTTGGGGAACTTCCTGAATGGCAACGGTATCAGCATCACCGGACTGATCTTTCTTAGCACCTTTCCAGTTATAGATCTGCCAGTGTCCTTTGGCCATGTAGTACTTACAGGCAAATAAAGCCTGGTTATCCAGCATCCCGATCCTCCAGTCATATTCAGATGGCACAAATTCCTGGGAGATCACCAACTCTGATTGCTTGAATAATCGATCTAAGGTCCCTTTCATTTCCACAGCGTCCTTCACTTTGGTCACGCCGAGCGAAAAAGCACTGTCGGGCTGTTTCAAGATCATTGGATAGGCAAGTGATTCCAGTTCCTCCACATGTACTTTGCCTTTGAAATAGACCCTTGTTTCAGGCGTCAGGATCTTATTCAGCTTCAGGCTTTCATGAAGATAGATCTTATTGGAGCAACGGAGAATAGACCACGGATCATCGATCACAGCAAGTCCTTCAGCATAGGCTTTCCGGGAAAACTGATACGTATAATTATTCACATTTGTCGTTTCCCGGATAAACAAGGCATCAAATTCCGACAACCGATTATAATCTTTTTTTGTGATGAACTCGGTGTACACATCAAATTCTTCCGCAGCATTCTCCAGTTTTTTAAGTGCTTTTTTATCAGAAGGCGGATGCTCTTCTGAGGGATCAACCAGTACCGCCAGGTAGTACTTATAGTGCTTAAGTTTTGTGCGCTGAAACCGCCGGGATTCAAAATACGATCTCGCAAATCCCTTCACTTTATCCAGATCACCGGGTTCAATTTTATTCAAACTCAATGGGGTGATCTTCTTGATCTCCCACTTGTCGTTATGCTGAAAATGGACTCTGATTATCGGCGATTCAAACATTTGATATAGACTCTGCCCCAATGCTTTATATGAAGGATCTAATGTTTTACCGAAGTAAACATCCAAGGTGAATTTTGGTTCGGTTACTTTCTTCAAAGTACGCTGAATGACTTCTTCAATGTCATCCGCTATGGACTGAATGACACTCAGGTCTTTGAAATCACGAATGGTCGTTACATTGGGAATTGCGCGATGCTCCCTTGCCGAAGCCAGCAGCGACACATAATATCCCATACTTTGATAGCGATATGAATTACAGAGGTTGAAGACCCGGAGAGGTCGTTCTGCAATATTATCCTTGTTCGAGGTATAATCTTTTGAAGATATCACCTCTACATCCACCAGCTCCAGATCCCATTCTCTCGGATCATCCACCACGATCATGTTGGTAATTCGGGGCTTTGCCTCTTCCTTTGGCAGCTTCAGCACCATCCGAAAAGCATCTTCCCCTTCCTTATAATAATCGGACAAAAGCTCGGTGGATTCGAACCCCTCTTCTATATACCATTCCACCAGCTTACGGTTGTTAGCATCCACTTCCAGGGTAATTCGATCTGCTGCATTTTGAACCGCAGTCTCCCTTGCCTTTACCAATAATTTTTTCCCGATCCCTTTACCTTGAAACTCCGGATCCACAACTACTGAGAAGACTCTGACAGCTTTCTTATATAAGTATAATATCAGGCAGCCCAGTATTTTATAATCATTACCTGATACATTTTCAGCGACCCAAACCTGCTGAAACTTACTTTTCAGTGAAAGCGAAAGCGTTCTTCTGGGGCTTTGTTGATAGAGTGGGAACGCTTTCTTTTCAAGTTCAAAAAGTGCGTTAAGATCCCGGGGTTTAGATCGGCGTATGGAAATATCCATGATGTGATAAAATTAAATTCACCACAATATTAGCTCTTTTTAGGGTGATAATTGAGAGCCTCAGGAAAAATATTTTTCATGCATTCCGGGACTGCTGGAAGGGCTTATTATGTATATATATCTGATGGATCTAAATTCTCCGCTCGATGTTTCATCAGGGTAAGTTTCATACTCTATGATCCCTACTCGATCTGACGGATTACCCCTCTGATCGATGAATTAGGCTACCGTTGTTAGATCTGCAAAACAGTCAGGTCGATTTCTGTAACTGGTCGGGCAGATTCAGGCGCTGCTAAGCGGGTAACTTATTTCTTCAACTGCACCTTTTGGAAGCATGCCTGAATTTCATCTTTTAAAAAGTCCTTTATCACTTTATTCCCTGCAATTATACGTTCACCAAATAACCAGTCGTCCTCTCCCTCCCAGTCACAAATTACGCCACCGGCCTCCTGAATTATCAGTGCACCTGCAGCAACATCCCAGGGACTCAACCCATACTCGTAAAAGCCTTCAAACCGGCCACAGGCTACATTACACAGATCCCAGGCGGCCGTTCCGGGACGACGCACACCATGCGTTTTCTCCATCATTCGCTTAAAAAGCACCAGGTAATTATCCACCAGCTCCAGGTTATTGTACGGAAACCCGGTTCCGATAAGAGATGATGAAGGATCGGTATTTTGTGAAACGTGGATCTCTTTCCCGTTCATCCAGGCTCCTTCCCCGTCAACAGCCGTAAACAACTCCTGACTGGCCACTTCAAGCACCAAACCAACCCTGGGCGTTTTCTGATCCCAAAGCGCTATGGACACACAATACCTCGGGAATTGGTGAGCAAAATTGGTGGTACCATCAATAGGATCGATGATCCAAACCCGTCCCTCAGGAAGTATTTTCCGGGCCTGAGATTCCTCAGCAAGGATCAGGTCTTCGGGAAAAGCTTCATTCAGTATCTCAATGATCTTATTCTCCGCCGAGATATCAGCATCGGTAACCAGGTCATTCTTCCCTTTCAATTCTATGCTGAAAGATTCATCAGAAGCGTATTCCCGGATGATGGCGGAGGCTTCAGCTGCTGCTTTTTTTGCTGTGTTTAATTCTTTGGAATACTTCAATATATATGGTCTTTGTAAATTTGAGTGTTGGTTTTCATGATCAACAATAGAAAATATACTATCATAATTCATCTTACCTTTAATATCAGCTAAAAAATAGAGATATTTGGCAACCTTAATTCTTACCACAAATTTGTATTCATGAATATCCCAATAGCCAGCGACCATGCCGGATTTCCCGCTAAGGAGATCACCAAAAAGATATTAAAAGAAATGGGCCACGGAATTACCGATTATGGGACCAATTCCGAAGATTCTGTGGATTATGCCGATTTTGCCGTTAAAGTAGCCAAGCGGGTGAATGACGGTGATGACAGTATAGGAATCTTGATCTGTGGTAGTGGTCAGGGGGTCTGCATGACAGCAAATAAATTTCCAAAAGTGAGAGCTGGTCTGGTGTATAACAAAAACTCAGCTGAGATGACCCGGCTTCATAATGATGCCAATATTCTATGCCTCCCCGGCCGTGAGCTCAGTGAAGATCAGATCCGGGAGATACTGGAAGTCTGGCTTAATACAGAATTTGAAGGCGGTCGGCACGAGCGACGCATCAACAAAATTGAATCATTAACTAAATAAATTACCCGTAGCTGATGAAATCACTTCAGGATCAAGACGCTCAATTATTCAAACTACTTGAAAAAGAAACGGACCGACAAAATTATAACCTGGAGCTGATCGCTTCCGAAAACTTTGCCTCCAAAGCAACGATCTCGGCAATGGGCAGTGTTCTCACCAATAAATATGCGGAAGGCTATCCCGGAAAGCGATATTACGGCGGCTGCGAAGTGGTTGATGAAGTTGAGGATCTGGCTCGCGAGCGGGCAAAGAAATTATTTGGAGCCGACTGGGTGAATGTTCAGCCCCATTCCGGGGCTACAGCCAACGCTGCGGTCTACCTCGCCTGTATGAAGCCCGGCGAAACCTTACTTGGTTTTGATCTGTCTCACGGTGGACATCTCACGCACGGCTCACCGGTTAACTTCTCCGGCATCAACTATAACGCAGAATTTTATGGCGTTGAGAAGGACACTGGCAGGTTGGATATGAACAAGATCCGTGAGCGAGCCAAGGAAGTGAAGCCGACCATGCTCTCCATTGGAGCTTCCGCCTATCCGCGAGATTATGATTATGAAGCATTCCGAAATATCGCTGATGAAGTAGGAGCCTTGCTCTGGATGGATATGGCACATACCGCCGGATTAATCGCTACTAAAAATTTAAGAGATCCTCTGCCCCATGCACACGTTGTAACAACCACTACCCACAAGACCCTGCGCGGACCTCGTGGAGGAATGATCCTCGTTGGAAAAGACACAGAGAATACGATCGGTGTTACGGCCCGGAAATCAGGGCGAACAAAAAATTGGGGTGAAGTTTTTGACTCCGCTGTTTTCCCCGGAACACAAGGCGGCCCTTTGATGCATGTAATTGCAGCAAAAGCTGTTTCTTTTGGTGAAGCCCTTCAGGATGATTTCAAAACCTACCAAACCCAGACCCAGAAAAATGCCAAAGCTATGGCAAATAAATTCATGGAACTGGGATACAACCTGGTAAGTGGTGGAACCGACAATCACCTGATCCTGATCGATCTTCGAAATAAAGACTTGAACGGAAAGATCGCGGAAGATGCCCTTGGCAAAGCCGCCATCACCGTAAACAAAAACATGGTGCCCTTCGATACAGAAAGTCCGTTTGTGACTTCCGGAATCCGCATCGGCTCCCCTGCTATGACCACCCGCGGGCTCAAAGAAGCCGAGTTCGAGCAGATCGCCGTATTGATCGATAAAGTACTTCAGAAACCTGAAGACGAAGACAATCACAAAAAAGTGGAGCAGGAAGTTCGTGACCTTTGTGACCGGTTTCCGCTGTATGATTTTGTAACGGCCTAAGGAGATTCCCCATTGGAAGAACGTCAAATTATGCAAAGTGATCCGCCTAAAGCTAAAAAACCGGTGGACCGGACTGCAACCATGTCTTTTCTGGAACACCTCGAGGAACTCCGGTGGCGCATCATAAAAGGCCTTATCGGCGTATTAATTGGTGTTGTGATCGCTTTCATTTTCTCCGATTTCTTTGTTGAGCAAGTCATGTTGGGACCAACCCGTGGCGAGTTCTTCATGTACGATATTCTCCGCGTAGATGCCGTCACCTTTGAGCTTCAAAGCCGTCGCCTGCCCGGGCAGTTCTTCACTTTCTGGGGCACACTCTTTGTGATGGGGTTTGTGATCGGCTCACCTGTATTCATATACCAGGTTTGGTCGTTTGTGGAGCCGGCTTTAGAACGCAAAGAGAAAAAGAAGTCTTTCTTCAGTGCCTTTTTTATCACCTTATTCTTTTTGATGGGGGTTGCATTCGGCTACCTGATCCTGGTTCCCTTTGCCCTGCAGTTTTTTGCCCAGTTCCAGATCTCAGACATCATCCGAAATGATTTTGACATCAACGCGTACTTCAGTTCTGTTTCTATGTGGGTGATTGCCTGTGGGTTAATATTTCAGATACCCGTTATAAGCTATGCCTTATCCAAGATCGGGCTCCTGACGCCGGAATTCCTTAAAAAATACCGACGACATTCCATTATTGTGGCACTCATTATTTCAGCCTTCCTCACCCCACCCGATCCCATTTCACAAATTTTGATCGCAGTACCCTTAACGGTCCTGTACGAATTTTCCATCTGGGTAAGCAGGTTTGCCGTACGTAAAAGAAAGAAAGATCTGGCCGAAGCCATTGAAGGAACTGCCGACGATTCCTGATATAATTCATTCTGATATCAGCTATGGTTTTAACACAGCTATGCTTTATCTTTGCAATGAAATAAATTTCATTCTACATAGTTAACTGACTAATCAATCAAAGAGCATTTTAAATATTGATGGACATTAAAATTTTGAAGCTACCTGTCTTTTTAACCGTTATCATTTCTCTGTTTCTGCTTTCCTGTGATGACAGTAACAACCCGCGAAGAATCGACTATTCAACCGTTCCGGATCCTTTTTCCATTGCTGGTGCTGAGAAAGTAACCACTCAATCCGGTTTGGAATATTACATTGTAGAAGAAGGTATCTGCCCCAGCGGAGATGAGGATATTTGCACGGTAAACCCGCGAGATCAGATCGATATTTTCTTTACCAAGAGAGTCAAAGATGATCCGGATCGAATCATTTCTAGCTCTTATGTTAATGGAGTTCAAACCCCTGTTCCTGCTTCTGTTGGAGGAGGCCGTGTTATTACTGAAGCTGGATTCAAAGAAGGAGTTATTGGCATGAAGGCCGGCGAAAAGCGTGTCCTCATTCTGCCTCCGGATCTTGCCTATGGCAACAATCCAAACAATCAATATTCAGACCAAACCATCTGGATCGATGTAGAACTGGACGAGATCATTTACTGATCCAGATACACTCTTTTCACTTTCGGGGCGATAGCTGTCGTGATCTCATAAGAAATGGTATCTGTCAGCTCCGCCCATTTTTTTGCGGATAACATCCCATCTCTCAGAATGGTTACTTCTGTTCCGTATTCAAATTTCTTCTCTCCCAAAAAGACCGCCATGTAATCCATGCTGATGGTCCCTGCCTGAGGGTACAACGTGCCCTCAACTTCAACCTGAATTTTGCCACTCAATAATCTAAAAACGCCATCAGAATAACCTACCGGGACGATACCCAGCCAACCATCCTCAGGTGCTTTCCAGCGACTTCCATACCCCACAGCCTCACCCTGTTTTATAGGCTTCACCTGCACCAGTTTTGATCTCCACTCTGCTATGGGTTGAAGGCCATCAATCTCATCACCCGGAGAATAACCATATAATGAGATGCCCGGTCGAACTCCATCAAATAGTCCTTTTTCATGATGATAAAGAACCCCGGCACTGTTGGATGTATGAGTGAACAGATTCTTAGGAAATTGAGAACGAATATTTCTGAATTGCTCAAGTTGTACAGACACGGTTGGACTAGCATTTCCATCCGCATTCGCAAAATGAGTGTACAAGCCTGAATAGTTTAGCCTGGGAAACTGATCCATCATCTGAAGTGCTTTTTTAGCCTCAGAAGGCAACATCCCCAACCGCATCATCCCCGTATCAAAATGAAGGTGACAATCGGTTCCCGGTTCAAGCCGCTCAAAAACCGAGAGATCAGAGATACTCGCTGTGATGTTCTGTTCCGCATAAATATGCTCTTTTCCTTTCTTGGGAATCTCAAAAACAAGAACAGGATTGGTAATTCCGGCTTCTCTCAATTCAACAGCCTCCTCGATAGTGGCCACACAAAACCATTCCACTTTATCCTGCAGAAATTTTGCAAGGGGAATCATGCCGTGGCCATAGGCATCATCCTTCACCACTGCCATGCGCTGAACGCCCTCACCGATCATGGAATTTACCACATTCAGGTTTTGCTGAAGTTTGCTGAGATGTATGTATAAAACAGAATTCAATGAATTACTTTAACTAAATGAGAAAAATTTCTTTCGGTGTTTCTTCAGAATGACCCGGGCTGCATTGTGTCCCGCTGCGCCGAAAACGCCTCCTCCCGGGTGACAAGAAGCACTGGCCAAATATAAATTTTTGATAGGAGTTTCGTACTGACTCATTTCCGGAATAGGACGAAACATGAACATCTGATCAAAACTCATTTCAACATGCATTACATTGCCTTTCAGCAGCCCGTGTTTCCGCTCAATATCCAGCGGAGACTGAATATACCAGTCAATGAGTTTGCCTTTCATATTTGGGGCGTAATCGGTAACCACATCGTAGATCTTCTGGGCTTCCCGCTCTCGGATATCGTCCCAATGCATTCCATTGGCCAACTCATACGGATGCCACTGTGCCCAGGCAAACAACGTATGTTTTCCATCTTTGGCCACGTCAGGATCAATCTTTGAGAACGTCATACAGAGTACAGCAGGCTTCTCGGGAGGAAGCTTATGCATGTAATCACCGATCGCATTATTCATGTACTGCACCGATGGAGCAAGCAGCTGAATGCCATTATGGATATGCGGGTCTCCTGGAGCCGCCGTGTATTCCGGTAATTCTTCCACTGCGCAGCGAATCACCATACCAAAACCATTTCCCACATTGATGTCTTCTACTTTCTTGAACATAGAGTCATCCAGGTGATCCCGCCCCACCATTTTCATCATCGTAGTTTGGACATGGGCATTCGAGACAATGATATTAGCGCTAAACTCTTCCCCATTTTCCGTTTGAACCCCGATCGCCTTGCCGTTTTCGATGAGGATCTTTTGGATGGGGTGATCGGCTCTGACTTCTCCACCATGAGCTTCGATCATATTCTTCATAGCCTGGGTGAGCATACCGCTTCCGCCTTTGGGATGTTTGGCTCCACTTTCGTGTAACATCGACTGCCATCCGGCAAAATCGCCCGTGGCGGAATGGTCGGGTAACGGACCAGATTGTGCTGCAAACCACATAATGGCTGCTTTCATATGTGGCGACTCAAACGCATCGTCCACTACTTTGCCATAGCTGGAAAGGATCTTCTGAAGTCCCGCCTGCTGCTCGCCTTTCTTGAACATAGAACCTTCGCGGATCTGCGCTTTGGTCAATTCAGCAAATAAACTGCCCGCCGCCGGCTTCGACATAAAGGCCTTCAACACTCCCTTGTTGATCCTTCCCCAGAAATCGATGAACTCCTTGTAATTCTCAACATCCTCGGGGGCCACTTTAGAGATGGATTCAAGCGTACGCTCAATATCTTTCCAAAAGTGGATCACTCCTTTTCCTGTGGGAACGGGATACGACATGATCGGATCCATGTCAATATATTCAAGCCCGTATTTCTCAAGTTCCAGCTCTTCAATGATCCCGGTTTGGTGGATCATAATATGCACCGATGATCCTACATCCATCCGGAATCCATTGGGATTTTCCTCAGACTCAAACATCGTCTCGGTCCGCACGGCTCCCCCGATCGTGGAATCTCTCTCAAGCACCAAAACTTTATAATTGTTCCTGGCAAGATAGCAGGCCGTAACCAATCCGTTATGGCCCGAACCTATTACAATGGCATCAAAATTTGGCATAAACTTCTTCCTGATTTCAAATGGAATGATGATGAACTTTTACTAAGTTCTGCAAACAGAATCCAGCTTTGGATTCATTCCAATTTCACTCAGAAAGTACCGTAAATAATTATCAATCATGACTTTTTTTAAATCGTTTTTAGCCTCCTGCTTAGGCATTTTTACTTCTTTTGTTGTACTGCTGATCGCATTTTTTATTGTGATCGCATCCAGCTCGTCCGAGCCCCTTCCAGAGGTGAAAAACAACAGCGTTCTCACCATTGAAATGACCGGCACCATCCCCGCTTATGCTGTCCCAAGTCCGGTTGAAAGCTATTTCAACCCGAATGCTGCCAACAAAGTATCGCTGGTCAACTTGAAAGAAAATCTCGAAAAAGCCGCAGCAGACGACCGTATCAAAGGCGTTTGGGTGAAGGCCAATATGCTGGCTGAATCATGGGCTAATCTTGAGCAAGCTTACACCTATTTAAAGAATTACAAAGAAAGCGGAAAATTCCTGTATTTCAGTACTGATGACATTGGCATGAATGAGCAAAGCTATTATCTGGCTTCGCTGGCCGACAGTGTTTTCAGCCCACCCAACACCAATTTTGAGTTTGATGGATTTGTTTCCCAGATGTCGTTCTATGCAGATATGCTCGACAAAATTGGCATTGAGCCTGAGATCTTTCGGGTTGGGAAATATAAATCAGCCGTTGAGCCTTTCTTACAAACCTCAGCTTCTCCAGAAAGCCGTGATCAAATGGAAGAGATCATGGGAAGGGCAACGGACACATTCATCACAGCTATAGCAGAACGGACCGGAAAATCTGTGGATGAAGTAAACCAGATGTTAAACTCCGAGCCCGTAAACCGACTTCAGTTTGCCCACGAAAACGGATTGATAGACTCCCTTGCTTTTGAAAGTGATGTAGAACGAATGCTAAAAACCCGCCTTGGGCTTGCAGATGATGATGAGATCGAAACCATCAGTTTCCAGAGTTATGCAAAAATTCCAGCTTCAACAGCCGGGGTGGACCTGCCCTCCTCTCAAGATCGTGTTGCCGTTATTTATACAGACGGAGCGATCATGCCTGAATTAGGAAATGAATCGCCACTGGGTAACTCGGGATTTATCACCGCCTCAAATGTGCAAAAACAGCTCGATGAAGCCCTCGATCGCTCCACCGTGAAAGCCATCGTCGTTCATATCAATAGTCCGGGTGGTTCAGCGACCACTTCTGATCTGATCTGGAATTCCATTCGCGAAACTTCCAAAGAAAAACCCGTGATCGCTTATATGGGAGCTGTAGCTGCCTCCGGTGGATATTATATGGCGATGGGCGCTGACAGCGTAATGGCCGGTCCCAACACCATCACCGGCTCCATCGGCATCTTTAACCTGCTGTTCAATGTTCAGGAACTTACCGAGGACAAAATTGGCCTCGATTTTGAAGTGATCAAATCGCACAGATATGCAGACCTGCTCGACCTCACAGATCCTTTCACTCCTGCCGAAGAACGCATCATACAGCAAAATGTGGAGAATGGATATGAAGTGTTCTTAGGTCGCGTAGCTGAAAACCGGGGCATGACCCGCGATGAAGTGCACGAAGTGGCTCAGGGTCGGGTCTGGACCGGAGCTGATGCCATGGAAGTTGGATTGGTAGATAAACTTGGATCCCTGGAAGATGCGGTTGCCATGGCTGCAGAAATGGCGGAGATCGATGAATATCGCATCGAGAATTATCCCAAAGAGAAAGGACTTTTTGAAGCCCTGATGTCGGGATCGCAGGCAAAGATACAATCCTACCTGCATAGCTGGATTCCTTTTGAACAAACCAAAGAAATTAAAACCATCCGCATGCTGATGGATCAACCCGCCGGGCAAAACTGGATGATCCTCCCCACAGAAATCACCATCAAATAAAAGCGTATGAATGTTGGCCGGTTTGAAATAGAACAGCTCAGTGAAGGTATTTTTGAAGTCTTCAAGGATGGCGTATTCCAGAAGTCTGAAGGTAGTGAGATCAGGGCAAAATCTGCCCCATTTGCTATTCCAAGTAAATCCAGCTCTATTGGCATCAATCCCATTCTGATCCGTGATGGCAAGCATAATGTGCTTTTGGATACCGGGCTGGGCTGGGGACTGGATCATGGGAGTTCGTATGAAGACACCTCAAACCTGCTCACCAACCTGGATATTTTCGGGCTCTCCCCCTCCGATATCACGCACGTTGTTTTGAGTCATCTTCATTTTGATCACGCCGCCGGTTGTACTTTTGTTGATGGAAATACGACAACACAACCAATGATGCCGTACGCCAATTATTTTCTCCAGAAAAAGGAATGGTATTTTGCATTGCAGCAGATGAATGAATCCACGAAAACGCAGGGAGGCGGCTATAACCTGGATGAATTATATAAACTGGCAGCCGAGGAAAAACTGGTGATGATCACCGATACCTATTTTGAATTACTGCCTGGAATTGAGCTTATCCGAACCGGTGGACATACCCCCGGACATCAGATCGTTAAGATCACTGATTCCGGAGAATCAGCCTACTTTTTGGGCGACCTCATTCCTTCCGAACATCATCTCAATCACTATGCCATGCGCCAAATGGATGTGGATCCGGTTCAATCCAAAAAAGCTAAAACACTGGTTCTTCGTCAGGCTTTAGAGGAGCAATCGCTCATGCTGTTTTATCATTCGGTTCACGCCAAAGCCGGAAAACTGGACCGGGATAACGACAAGAAGTTTGTTTTGAGGGAAGTTTAGATTATTTATCCCCATGAAATTCCTTTTTAACATGTGTTCGACTTAAGATTAAGTCGTTTGATAAAGTATAGAGGTCATTTCGCAGAGAATGCCTGCCTGCCGGCAAAGGCAGGCCCGAAATCTAATTGTCATTTAGGATTCGACTGCTGATTTTATGGCCATAATTAGATTCTCGTTTGCACGGGAATGATCCAATATTATTTTATCGCTTATTATGAGCCATATTTTATTTCGAACTCAGGTTTTTACTATTCTTTTTTCTTTAATGTTATTAATCTTGGGATGTTCTCAATCCGAAACAAATAAAGAGCAAATATCTGAAGAAACAGAAAACTCAAACAGTATCCACAATGCACAAAACTCCCTCGATTGGGCCGGCACCTATTCCGGCACCTTGCCTTGTGGTTCCTGTAGTGCTATCAAAATGACGATCATTTTAAACGACGATGGCACCTATGAACAAACCAATGTATACGAACATGGAGGTGAAGCTGACGCGGTTATAGCAGGCGGTACGTTTACATGGAATGAGTGGGGTAACACTATAACGCTGAACAATGCTGAAAAGCCCAATCAGTTTTTTGTAGGCGAAAATTACCTGGCTAAATTAGATATGGACGGCAACCGTATTACGGGTGACTTAGCTGAACATTATATTTTAGAAAAAGAACAGACTGAAACTAAACATCGAAATGAGTGATCTTTTGAAGTCCTTTCCCGAAAAACACCCTATTATCTTTAATATCGTAACCGTTGGGGTTCCTTCCCTCCTGTTCTTTTTTCTGTTTGTGATCTTAGACCCGATCGGGTTTAGAACCCTCGAGCTTGCCAATCGTGTGATCGTATATATTATGCTGGGGCTGTTATGCTTGTTTGTCGGCCTGTTGGTGGGCGGATTTTTCAGGTGGCTGTCTTCTCGTTCATCTTAATCGCACCTCCTTTCTTATCCTACGGTACTGATTAGAAACCCACTAATGAGATCAACTGGAGAAACGGTTAAAGAAGTCTTCTTCATCTTCTATCTCATCGTGTATCCCCAGGATCCAGCAAACAGCGGCAAGGTCGGAGAAATCAAGTCCACCGGCCGCTACGGCTTCGTTATTATAACGCCCTTCTTTTCCGTTGTATTCGTTGGATATGTCAATTGCAAGCTCCCAGATCTCCCTCAACTCAGGGCTTGAAACTTTACTTTCCCACTGGGTAAAATCCGGATTTCTGAATCCGGGAGTTCCATTTCCTACTGCGTTACCGTCAGGTATCTTGTGGTAATCTGTGGTGTTCTGAACGAATTCCAGGCTCTCATCGGAAGCGGCCGTTTCATTCCATTCTGAATGTTGAACGATATGAATGCGCTCGAAAACAGAAAGATCAGACAGGTCAGATTGAAGAGCTTTTACAAGTCGGGCCGAAAAATCAGATTGGCCGGCTTCTGAGATCCAGATATCCCCTCCGTTTGCAAACGTTTGTTTCGCAATAGATTTTACTTTTTGAACCGCTGCATCTACATCATTATGAGCATCGGTCCAGTTATCCCCAAAGGCAAGCTGAAGCAAGGGATTCGGCGGAACATAAAGCCCTTCCTGCACGCCGTAGGTGCCGGCAACCACATGAAAATTGAGGGATGAAAACTGGGAATCATGAATTATAGTCGCAAAAGCAGCAACCGTATGAAGATCATCGACATCCGTTTTAAAATCGCATTGTAAGAGTAACAGATCCTTTTCGATATCAAAGTTTCCCTCTGACACCCCTTTTTTATGCGCATCCTTGTGACTGAACGCCAGTAAAAGAGTCGCAAATGTAATAAGCAGTAAGGTTTTAGCTTTCATGTTTTCCTTTGATTTGGTTCGTATTGGATAGAATGCTTTCAAATTCCGTCGTTTTCATATTGCTGCCAGACATTAAGATATAATTCTTTGAAGGGTACCCAACTATCCCGCTCCAGCCGGGCGTCATTAATCCTGACAATATTCATTGTAATTTGAAGGTTCTTTAATGCGGTATCAAACTGACTTTTGGTACAGCCCACTTCTTCCATGGTCTGTTCACGAAGCGTGCCCGTCTCCAGCGGTTCTGCCATAATTCTTCTGTATACATCCTGCGCAAGGCTATCCAGGGTTTGAATATTTTTATACGCCTTTGGAAAATGAGTTTGGATCATATAACCCATGTCCATCAGCACGGCAACGCCGCCTTTGATCTTGCCATAGAATATATCCTTTGGATACGCAGCCGGTAATTGATTCTTCCATGTCCAGACAGCCGTCATCTTTTCTCCCCAGCCTTTTTCCCCGTGTTGTTTATCCGGAAGGTCAACATTATCCCATAGCGATGTATGCTCAACTTTTTCACTGGAGAAGACCGTGAGGATCTTAACTTTTTTTATGAATTCGAAAGCTTGTTCAATCGTTTTTATCATTGGGAGCCATGTTTAATTTGCGCCTAAAGATACAGCATTTATTGGGCGCAGAGAGTAATGGTTACTTGAAATAGCGAAATTTATAGCACCAAAACAAGTTAATTCACATTTGGCCCATACCCTTAATATTGGGCTGTAAGTAGTTTGTGCCGTACAAGAGTTACTTCTTTTAAATGAGTTCTATTCCAGCGATCAGATAAACCCATTCTTGCTTTCAACAAGATCTGCCTTTTTAAAACGGAGCTCAAAGTGCGTGCCATTTCGGTTGGTGAATTTTAGCTCTGCCTCCAGCTGTTGTTTCAACAAATTTATGAGGGTCATGCCGATGGAAGTGGTCTTTTCCTGATCGACTTTTTTATTCAGGCCAACTCCGTCGTCCATTATGCTTAACAAGACCATGTCCTCTTCTTCCCATAGTTTTATCCCGATGTGCCCTTCCTCCTGTTCGTTAAATGCATGTTTATACGCATTGGTCAGTACTTCGTTGACCATCAATGCACAGGGAATGGCCTGATTTATATTCATGGGAACATAGTCCACATCGATCTCGAGTGTGATTGCTTTGCCTTCGGTATAAATGTTTTCCAGGCTTTGGGCAAGCTTGGTTATGTTCTCACCAAAATCGATGAAGGAAAGACTTTCCGCACTGTACAACAACTCGTGGATCGTAGCAATGGTTTGAATACGCTGTTGAGCTATGCGAAGAGATCGCTGAAGCTCATGGTCTCCGGATTCCATTGACTGAAGCTCCATCATACTGGTAATGATCGCCAGATTATTCTTTACCCGGTGATGGATCTCCGCTAAGAGCGTTTCCTTTTCTTTGAGAGATACCTCAAGCTCTTTTTGATAAGTGATCTGATCTGTAACATCCTGTGAATTCGCCACAAATCCTTCTACAGCAGGATTATCAAGCATATTCGTAACCGTAGACTCTATCCACTGCCAGTTTCCATCGTTGTTACGAAACCTAAACGGAGCAACATCGATCTGCTCTTCATAGTCAATATATGAAAGGCTGGCAGCTACACGCTCCTGGTCGTCTGGGTGAATCTGATCATAGACATGAGTGCCTACCAACTGCTCAGGATCAAATCCTAATACCGACTTAACGGTTGGAGCTACATAAGTATATTTTGCCTCAGCATCCAACACCGCAATCAGATCGAAGCCATCCTGAACCAGTGCTTTAAATTTCTGCTCACTGTGCTGTATCAATTGAATGGACTTTTTAAGCTCATCCCTCAACACCGATTGTTCGTCAAAAGAGGTTTGCAGTCCTTTATGCAAATGCGGGATCAGCAGTACCGCGGTTCCGCTTAAAAAAATAAGATTGGAAGAAACCGCGATCCATACATCCAGCTTATATTGTGTACTTATAACCAGATCGAGCATTTGGAAATGAATAAAAAAACCAAAAACGATACAGATAAGGGTATTGAATCCGAAAACGATGAAGCCATAGATCCTATCCATGCTGAGGACTACAAAGATGGTGACCGCAAGCAGATAAAGCATCCCGGGCCCACCGTTGCCCAGAAAAAAGAACAATACGACCGAAATAAAATACAGGGCCCCGTTAAATAATATTTTCCGAATATATATGGATATGTTGGGTATCAGAGCCATTCCAAGTATGGTCCCTACCGTGATGAAATCCGCGACAAGGATTCCCATCACGTTCATTTTTATGGATAAATATACGCTGGGGATAAGTGCAACCGTACAAAGCGGTATAAAATATAAGATCGTTGCTGCGAACAATTGATCTTTCCAGTAGCTCACAGAGGTGCGTTCTACTTCGCCGGAAGTACAATTTTTATAGATATATGATTTGTATACGGACCAATAGTACGACAACACACAGGGATTAAATTATAGCTGAAACAAGGTTATTATCGGCAGAAATGGACAAATACTTTAAAATAATACCTGCCAAATCTCAGAAGAGATAAATACAAGACAAGCGTTCATCCCGTTCCCAACGGCCTCCGAGAATTCGGAGGAATGCCTGCCAGAACCGCCGGTTCAAAATGGTGTTTAATGGCTTATTGGTTGACTTATCAATTCAATGGAACCAGCAGTTCCTTTCTATGCATTATGAACCTGAGGTTCGTAACAAGTACAATTAAAAATAAACCACAAATATCGTACTACTCAGCTTTCCCGCCCGGCACGCATTCAAAGTATATTCCTTCATGATGCATATACGTGCTGTCTGCTCTATTTAGATCTAGTGGTTCGCCCTCAAAGTTGGTAACGCGGTAGCCGAGTTCTTGGAACAGGCAGGCCGTAGCGGCATAATCCCATAAACTGCCGCCCCCGGTTTCGGTTTTAGGATGCTTGATCATACAGGAAGGCGGATTTTTCAGCACGGTAATGGCATTCAGCACCGAGCCTCCACCCTGAATCACTTTTAATCCTGAAAGATCCAGATCATCCACTTTATCATGCAGCAGTTGCATCAGCTCGTCCGGGCGGGAAGTTTGGGTTAACGGCTTATCGGTTACGTGCGTCAGATAGTCGTTCTGTTCAGGTATTTGCAAGAGTTCATTATTGCGATATACCCCATGACCTTTTGCTCCATGATACAAAGTTTCAGTGCTGGGGTCGTAGATCACCCCGATCACCGGTTCCCCTTCTTTGGAAACCAGGGCAATGGATACTGAAAACCACGGTTGCTTACGGGCGAAAGCCAGGGTTCCGTCGATGGGATCCACACACCAGAAGTAATCCTTTTCGAAGCGACTGCCGTCGTCTTCGGTTTCCTCCGTTAGCAACGCCAGATCGTATTTTTCGCAAGCCGGCAATAAGTATGAAAGGATCTCATCTTCACACTCTTTATCCACTTTGGTTACCACTTGTGAGGCATAATTACTGCCCCCGCCTTTTTCCACCAGCGTAATTTCGGTATCCATGTAGGACTTTATGATCCGACCTGCTGCCAATGCAGCTTCGATGGCAGTATTCTTGAGTTCATTTAAATTCATAACAGTTGATCTATGACTTCTTTGGTTACTTTTTCGCTGTAGCTGTTGATCTTCCAGTGTCCCGGGCTCCAACCTTTTAGAAAGCGATGGAAATCGGCCCATGCTACCCGGTACAGAGGTCGCCACTCGTTTTCCAGTGCTTCGTCACGGCCTCCAAGGGACTGATGCAGGTACCCGAAATACGTATCCAGAATTTTTGATTCCAGCTGTTCGCAGTCCTCCTCATCCAGGCAGCTTCCGATGAAATAGGCTATATCCTTCATGCCGCATCCACCTCCTGTGTATTGGAAATCAACGGCAGCCACTTCGCCTGTACCGGAAAAACAGAAATTAGCCAGCTTTGCATCACCATGTACAAAGGTCTGATAAGAGCAGCTACTAAGCTTCTGATCGATAGCCTTAGCTGCTTTTTTCAGGTGCGCATCACTTAGTGCTTCCAGTTCCTGGGGACGCGTTTCGAGATGCCAGTAGGTACCTGTATTCCACAAGCCATCGTGATGAACTCCCATGAAGCTTGCATGAAAGTCAGCCAGCCAGTGAAGAACGGCATCAATGTCATTCCAGTCCACTTTTGTTTTTCTGAGCGGGTAGCCGGAGGCGTCGAGGTCTTCCAGAACAATGATCACCTCTTCCTCTTGATGATGCACGGTATGGCAGTTGGGGAGCCGGGCTTTGCTATCAGAACTGTAGCGTTCATACCAGGCGGTTTCCACCTCGTACGATCTCACCTTACGGCGGTGACCGATATCCGTATTCCAGCCCCTCGGATGGTTGGTTGCCTTCTCAGCCTGCACATGCTTAACAACGATGCTTTTGGCAGAGCCTCCGTCAAGTTCCATGCGGATGATCTTTCCATAGCCACTCCAGAGTTCCTGTATTAATTCCTGATCGGTAATGGCCGTTGCAGAGGTCGCCTGTAGAATTACATTTTTGAGAGATTCCTTCATAAGCTCTAAAGATAGGAAACATTTCAGAGCTGTTTTGATTCATCAATCGAATAAGATGAGGAGCATCTACCCGGACCGGCTGGTCAGTTTTGGCACTCCGAACGAGGTGGTTCTGTAGCGGAATGAGGGTAAGAATCCTAATCCTGCTCAACGGTTTTAACAAGTACTTGCTCAGCCTGATCTAACGAAGTGAATGGATTGTATTCGCCCTTTTCGTTGACAATAAAATGGAGTGGAAGTGAACTGATATTAAGAGCCCTCCTCGTTTTAAGGACGTTATCTGTGATGAGTTGTAGTCCGGCCGGGTTATGCTTGTTGATAAATGTTCTCCACTTATCCTGGTCTTCATCAATGGATATATCGATAAATACTACCTCCTCTTTATACCGCTCTTTCAAAGAATCCAGTTGAGGTTTTTCTTTGAGGCACGGACCGCACCAAGTGGCCCAAAAAGCAATGAAATGTGTTTTACCAGACACGCTCTGTAACTGAAATTCTTGGTTATCCTCATCCACCAAGGTGTGAGCCGGCAGAGGCTGTAGCCCTTCTTCAGAAGGATTCCACAACACCGCTGCATTAACGATCTCCCCATTCACATTACGACCAAACCCTTCTTGCTCCAGAATGATGGGTTGAGCCAGCAGGTAATAGATGAAGATCCCGGCTACTGACAGTGAGGAAACTACTTTGAGGTTTTTGCTTATCTCTTGTCTTGAAATGAGTAAAGCCCCTGCCCCGGTAATGGCCAACACCATAATGAATGGGAAATAAAGAAAGCCGAACAGATCAAATACGACAAAAGGAATAAACAATAACGGCAGATATAAGACAGGGGTTTCTGAATTGATCTTCCCGCTTACATATAATGCCGGAAAACAGATAAGTATCGGGATCCACTTCAGGAGATTGGCATGGTGCAGATGCATCGGATTGGCGAAAATGAAAAAATAAAAACCGGCCGCCATGATTCCCACCGAAGCAAGAATGCCGAGTATTATTTTCGGAATGATCTTTTTAGCCATGTGGAGTATCTGTTATTTGATGTGGTATGATCTGTGCCCCTGTATCAAACCTGAATTATAATTACGAGCCTGAGACTCTATATGGCATTCCGCAGCAGAACGAGGGTAACGGCCCGGCGTGTAAGCGGCAAGACAACCAAATTTGTTAAAGCTCCGGAGCGAAAAAATCGTCCGCTTGAGCCGCTGGTTAATTGAGCGAACCTACGGAGCAAACATTTCTTGCAACACACTGAGTATTTTCTCTTCGGCTGAACTGCTGATTGAGCCAAGTTTTTTGATCAAACGGCTTTTATCTACTGTGCGAATTTGATCTAAAACAATCTGCCCTTTCTTGCCCTGAAATGTAGTCGTGACCCGCGTTGGATAATTTTTGATTGTGGAGGTCATCGGTGCGATAATGACTGTTCTGATATGTTTATTCATTTCATCGGGAGAAATGATGACACAAGGACGAGTTTTCCTGATTTCAGGACCTTTTGTCGGATCGAGTGAAATCAGATGTACTTCAAACCGTCGTTCCGGATTTCTTTCTACCATGTCCACTCAGTTTCATCCCAGTCGGATGATTTTTCAATTTCTTCTTGATCGAATAAGACATCATCACCTTTTTCAGCCATTTTTTCGAAGGACGCCTCCCAATCTTTTCGGATTGTTTCAGCAGAACGAAGAACAATTTCATTGTCTCTGAGAATCATCTCGATTTCTTCAGTAATTCCACTTTGTTCAATCAGGGGTTTTGGAATTCGAACCCCCTGAGAATTTCCAATACGAATTATTTTTGTTTTCATGGCTTCGACCGTTGTGTGCATTGTTACTGTAATATAATTACAATGTACTTACATTTCAACGAAACGATAGAAGTTTGATTGAGCCACTTAACGACCCAGCGTTTAAACGGCGCGGGGATTATGATTTACTTTTGAAGTAGCGAAATTAATTCCTGGCAATCAAGTTCCATCGAACTCCATCCGCGTCCGATTTAAAACGCTTTGTTAGTAGGCTGATTTTATTGAAGTTCAATTATTAGTTTATTTATTTCTGAAATTAACTCAGAGCTTAGTTGCACTGATCTTCTACGTTTTTCAGAAAGCTCTACAAGTTTATGAGTTATATCTACGAGTCTTCCCATCCTACTTTCCTCATTAGGTGACCAAGTCTGACCTGTTTTTATTCCATAGTCGGATACTGCAAATTGGTAAGTAGTACCATCTAACCCCATTATATTTTCATCAGGATATCTCACAGTCATAATAGCACTCTTATATAGATCCTTGATTAACTTAAAATCATCCTCTAACAACTCTTTTTCTATTCTCTTGATCTTAATTTCCTTCGGCTTGTCCTCATAATTATTATACCAAATGCTGTGAGACCCAGTTTGAGTAATTAATGTAAAGGCCTGATTGGTGCGATCATTTTCAAGTTGCAAAACCATTTCTTTTCCGAATGATGGAGTAATCACTATTTGGACCTCCGGAGAATCAGAAAGGCCTTTCAGAAGGGTGTCACGAATTTGAGACTCATATTCATATTCAAAATCATATAGCCCAAATAAACTTGTGCTTGGTTCAAGATGATCTTGTGCTTTGATTCCCTGAAAGAGAAAGAGTAGGAGAGAAGTAAAAGCTATGAGTTTTGACATATGATTTAAAAGCCTACTAACGACCCAGCGCATAACGGGCGCGGAGATTATGAATTAATAAACGGCTAAAATTTCAAAACAAGCAACATCGGAAACCAACGGCACGTCCGCGTCCCAGTTAATGCGCTTTGTTAGTACGCTGATGATATTCCCTGGAGTCTTCCCAAATCAATTTTTTATCTTTTTTTTCTTCAAAAAAATCAGGGCATTTTCCATCCCCATTCCCACTAAATCCTCCATCTGGAGCACAAATATAGTCCCCTTCTTTATTAAATAGTTGTCCGGGTATATCACAACAGTAAGGCGGGACATAGTAAACTGTTTGTCCCTTATACGTGAACTGCCAAATGCTTAAAGGAGGGTTTCTAACGGGCTCGGATTCGTATTCATGAATTAACTCATCCAACCATTCTGGGTTTTCCGATGAATTCGGAGAAGAACAAGAAATTACAATAAAACAGATGCACATTAGAAAAAAGATACTTTGTCTCATTTTATTCTCTCCAATTTAGATTAAGCGTACTAACATATTATTGATGAAAATTTCATCACCCATAAATGTATATCATTCAGTCCCCAATTTCTTTAATATTTATGGGTTATCGGTATTTCTTTCCCAAAAAATTCAATAAACACGTTCATATAAATCAGCTGAATAAAAGTTTATAGAACTTTTATGGCCATGCATTCCCTTTTCTATTTCCTTACTATTCATTCTTAAATAAATTTCAGTTAACCCGGATTTCAAACCATGGACCCCGTTACCCACGGACTTATCGGAGCCACCACTTCGCAATCGTTTGCAAAGAAAAATCAATTTCGTGCTGCGGCTTTTACGGGGCTGGCCTCTGCTATGCTGGCCGATCTGGATGTATTCATCTCCAGCGCTTCCGATCCCTTGCTGAATCTTGAAATGCACCGGCAGTTTTCCCATTCTGTTTTATTTATCCCGGTTGGCGCTTTAATTGCAACGGTACTGGTTTACTGGTTTGTAAAAAAACGGCTCACGCTGCAACAAACCTATTTGTTCAGCCTGGCGGGCTATGCCACGGCGGGCATTACGGATTTCTTCACCAGCTATGGCGTGCAGCTGCTCTGGCCCTTTACAGATCACCGCTTTTCAATGGATATCATCTCCGTTTTTGATCCGGTTTTTTCACTGGGCGTCATCATATTTACTGGAATGGCATTCATAAAAAGAAAAAAGATCTATGCCTGGATTGCCATCATCTGGATGATCGTGTACCTAAGCTTTGGATTCTTTCAACAACAAAAAGCTACTTCGGTAGCCGAGGAAATAGCTGCTTCCAAAGATCACGTGATCACTCAACTGATCGTAAAGCCAACCATTGCCAACCAACTGCTTTGGAGTATAAAATACACAGCAGATGATACTTTATACTCTGCCGGAATTCGTTTAGATCCTTTTTCTGAATTTGTTATTTATGAAGGCGAAAGTACCCCTCTGTTGCAGTGGCGAGAAATATTCAAAACGTATAAAGGAAGCACGCTATATCAGGATATTGAACGGTTTTCGAAGCTTTCGGATGGAATCCTCATCCGGCATCCTGATCAAAAAAATGTGATCGGCGATGGAAGATACTCCATGCTGCCAACCACCCTTTCACCTCTTTGGGGCATTGAAATTGATACCACGAAAACGAATCAACATGTGGAATTTGGGACTTATCGTGATGCCGGAACGGAGGTCAGAACTGCTTTTATGGATATGATCTTGGGCAAGGAAGTAAACTAGCTTAGTGGTCGAATTTTAAAACTACATTACCCACCTTTTGTCCCTTCAACACATAATGATACGCTTCTTTGATCTCTTCAAAGTCATATTCGCGGTCAATCAGCGGTTTGAAAGATCCATCCTTCAAACGCTCCAGTGCATAACTTATGCTTTTATTTGTATCGGTTGGAATCGGAAATCTTACTTGTTGTCCTTTTCTCAAAGGAGTGAACAACGCAAGCACCGGATTTTGAATTTTGGGTCCAAATTCTGAGGAGATATACAATCCCTGAGAAGTCAATACTCGCCGGCATTTCCCAAAAGTACTCTTACCAACCGCATCAAAAATAACATCGAAGGTAGTGTCTGCTTCGGTAAAATCTTCTCGATCGTAATGGATTATGTCATCAGCTCCCAGCTCACGGACAATTGCATCATGCGCTGTGCGACAAACTGCCGTTACTTTTGCCCCGTGATATTTCAGGAATTGAAGACCGGCTGAACCGATGGCTCCGGTTGCTCCATTTACCAATATGCTCTTTCCCTGAATGTCAGGAATTCGCTTGATAAAATTGTATGCGTAATGTGCACCTTCCATAGAAGCTGCCGCTTTTGCATAAGAACATTCATCCGGTACCTTTGCGATTCCCTCTTCTTCTGAAATGATCACATATTCGGCATGCGATGAACACTGATCCGCATCCAAACCCACCACCCGATCTCCTGCTCTAAACTTAGACACCTTCTCTCCTACCGATTCAACAGTGCCCGCAAAATCAGAGCCTGTTATGGGATTTCTGGGCTTTCTGAATCCTGCCACCAAATGCATGATCACCGGCTTACCGGTCAGATACGCACAATCGGTCCGATTGACGGTTGTGGCAACAACCTTCACTAAAACTTCGCTGGCCTCAAGCTTTCTAAGCAGAACCTGTTCAAACCGGATCGTACTTTCATCCCCGTAGATATGATGAACCGCCGCTTTCATAGTTGTTTTCATACGCAAAATAGTAGGTTGTAGCGATACGAGTACTTTTAAAGTCTGGTGTATTATTTGGGATATCCCAACACATAGATCTGATTTGTTTTCCCTTCAAACTTTCCGGTTTCCCACGAATAATTTTCGTCAGGATGTCCTTCCAACAATTCATCGAGATCATCCAGCGTGTAGGTTCTCACATTGGAGACCGCACCATCCCAGGCAAAGCATAGAGGGATTATTGGTATCAGGTAGGTAAATACTAATTGCTTCCAGGTCATAGGCTGGGCCCACGGCGTAATACATAATGCCATGATAAAATTAATGGGAACTGCGATCCACCATAAAAAAATGGGCGTACTGTTATCACTCAATTCAAAAATAAGGATCGGCTGTTTTGCCTTCTGTGCATTTGTCAGAATCTGCCGGGCTTCTTTCGGTTTAAAATGATGAAAACTACCGATCATCGTCCGAATTCCATCCATGTTCAAATCCGAATTCGTGACATCCACCGGTTTAGTGAGATATTTGATCGGTAATTCACTTCCCTCGTTAAATGTGTTGATGGAGTTATTATCCGGATACAGATCACTCAACACCAAGTTGATATGATCTTTTCCATAGGTTGTTTTTAGTCTTTGCAGCACATCCGGCATGGGACCTCCACTGCCTGAACAATAATCAACAATTGTAGATTTTCCCGTTTGTTCGATAAGCCGATTCAATAGTTCAGCAACTTTTTTCTCTGTGCCAACCAACCGGTGCATAACAATAATGAGGCGTGTCATACAACTTCGCAGCCACCCCGGAAACCAAGCAAGATCTTCTATCTCAAATAAGTGAATTCGTTTCATTGCCAAGCTTCCGATCTGGTTATCAAAATGGGTGGTTATATCAGCTTACATCAATAGAAGGTAATTCCCAAAAACCAATTCCCAAAACTTCGCCAGGCGGGGACCAGATGTAAGGTAAAAACAGAAATGTGGTACAGTATGAGCATCCCAAAAACCGTGGGAAATACATCTTTTCTTTTGTTGGATCTCCAGTCCCAAAAAGCTAATCCGCCTACGAGTATTAACGCCAGCAAAAATCCCCAGAATGGCACAATGGGACTTCCTTCAATAGTTGGGGCAGCTTCTACGAGCGGACGAATATTGCGGTAAATGAGTCGATCTGTGATGGGTGTGAACATCGGAAAAATAGTAGCAAACATGTAGCGGGCGTGGGTCAAAGAATCCTTTCGGTGATAAATGGCTAGTCCGTAGATCACCCCAAATAAAACCGTAGCGTTGATCATCAGTGCCAGACTGGAAAAGTTTCTTGCTGAGTAAGGCTCATTTCCCTGCAAGCTTTCATGCGTCAGAGCAAAAGTTGAAAGGATCAAAAAAGGGACCAACACATACGATGCTTTCCCCACCTTCCGGTGAATCTCGCGATGTTTACTACGTACAAGGTAAGCCTGACTAATGAGCATCAAACACCACAACGTCATAGCAATGCCGTGTGCATGCGTTGAAAAAGAAAAGCTCCCTCCCGGATCGGAATAATAACCTGGCCAGAATGCCATCAAAGCAAAACCGAAAAAAACAGCCAGCCAGATCCAGCTCTTTTGGAACAGAAATTTATTCATTGAGGTGTACCGTCATCAGTTAGCAGTAGAAAGACATGAAATGTGTAAGCAGGGAGAATACCATTTCGTTCCTTAAAACAAAAAAACGCTCCGACGCAAAGCGTTCGGAGCGAGTTAATTACTGAGTAGTTTTTATCAGAATGAGATAAGACCTGCCTACTGCCTACTGCCTACCGAAAAAACTACTTATTCATCGAGATAAGAAACTCTTCATTGTTTCTCGTGCCTTTCACTTTATCAAGCAGGAAGTCCATAGCCTCGTACGGATTCATATTGGTGAGATAGCGACGCAGCAGCACCACTTTCTCCCGTTCTTCCTCAGAAACCAGCAGCTCTTCGCGACGGGTTCCGCTTCGGAAAATATCGATAGCAGGATACAACCGACGATCCGATAATCTTCGGTCGAGATAGATCTCCATGTTACCTGTTCCTTTGAATTCTTCAAAGATCACATCATCCATACGAGAGCCGGTATCGATCAAAGCGGTAGCGAGAATAGTCAGAGAACCACCGTTTTCAATATTACGAGCCGAACTAAATAGTTGTCGGGGTGCTTTCAGAGCTTCGGAATCGACACCACCGGTCATGGTGCGACCTTTGTTGGATGCCGTTACGTTGTACGCTCTCGATAGCCGTGTTATGGAATCGATCAGCATCACCACATCGTGACCACTTTCCACCAGTCGTTTCGCTTTTTCGAAAGCTATTTCAGCCAGGCCAATGTGGTTTTCAGGTTTTTCATCAAAAGTGGAAGCTACTACTTCTGCGTTCTCTACACTGCGCTCCATTTCTGTCACTTCCTCGGGACGCTCATCAATAAGCACAATGAGGATCTTGGTATCGGGATGATTGGCAGCAATGGCATTAGCGGTGTTTCGCAGGATCGTGGTTTTCCCTGTTTTAGGCTGCGCTACGATCAAACCACGCTGACCTTTACCCAAGGGTGAAAACAGATCGATCATCCGGGTTGTATATTCTTTTGGATCGAACTCAAGTCGGTAGCGCTCGTCTGGGTGAATGGGTAGCAGGTCTTCAAAATCCTGCCGGTTATCCATGTCGTGAGGAATGCGGCCATTTACGCCTTCAATGCGTAATAAGGCGAAATAACGTTCCCCAACTTTGGGCGGACGAATTACACCGATTACCACATCACCTTGTTTCAGCCGAAAGCGCTTGATCTGTGAAGGCGATACATAAATATCATCCGGACTTGCTTTGTAATTGTAATTCACTGATCGGAGAAACCCATAACCGTCCGGCAGTATCTCCAAAGTACCTTCATTGAAAAGGTATGGCCCCAGATCCGGTTCCAGCTCCTTGATGCGTTGCTCTAATGTTGTCGCATCAGATTCAGGAAGCTTATTATGCTCATGCCCTTTACGCTTATTACTGTGCGGACGTTTTTTGGGCTGTTTCTTTTCCTCTTTCTTATTCTCTTTTTTATAAGAGACGATGTGATCCTGCCCCCCATAACTCTTCATTTCTTCATCCTTCTCTGCAGAATCATTTTTCTGCCGATCCGTCTTATCTGTGGATGAATCTGAATCATCAAACAAGGTTTGTTCGGAAGCTTTAGAGCGAATTTCTTCAACCAGCTGCGCTTTTCTTATTCCGGTAACCCTCTTAATGCCAATAGATTTTGCAAGTTTTTGTAATTCGTGAAGCTTTTTCCCGTCTAAGGATTCCAACTCCCCGGCCGAAATTCCGGCGGTTTCGTTATCTGACATATAATGTAGCTGTTGTGAATATGATTCTTACTGAAATTTTGGGGTGAACATCGTGCCGCATGTTTTAGCAGCGAAAAAGGATATTCAATCAGGTAAGGATGAAATGAGCGATGAAAATATTATGAAACGTCTGTTGTCCACCGCTTTGCTATGGCATAAAAGTAAAAACTTCCCATAAAAATTACTAACTCTGTCTTCAATTCCTTTAAAATAATTTTTGCGTTGTTTTCATCCAGTTCCTGAACGTTCATTTCCTCTTTGATCTCATCAAATTTTTTGGCCCGGTCTCCTTCTTGTTCAACAAAAAAAGCGTTCTTGAAACCGGAATACATAGTAGCCATTTCCGGGTTCCATTTATCCTTCATACTCGAAAAAATAAGCACCCATTCTTCTTTAGGCCTGATCTCCTCTATCGCCTCCAGCGATGATTCCAGTGCCTGTTTGTTGTGAGATCCGCTGAAATACCACTCGTATTTCGAATGAAGTTTCTCAAACCTGGCCGGTGCTCCCGGGAATGACTCTATAGCCTGTTGCTTTGATTCTATTTTTACAGGCAGTTCATGATCCAGCAACTCCGTCACTTTCCATGCCATGGCCACATTCCATTTGTTAACCTGTTCACGGAATGAGGTTTGAAAAATAATTCCTGGCAGATCAAGATGGATGATCCCATCCCGCCATTCTGGGTGCAAAACAGCAGATTCAAACAGTTCACTTTGCTTTGATAAAGCAACCGTTTCGATCACATCCAATTCATTTCCGGAGATATTACCCACAACGATCGGTTTCCCTTCTTTTATGATGCCGGCCTTTTCCCGCGCTATCTTCTCGGTGGTATCTCCCAGAATATCCTGATGGTCGAGCCCAATGCTGGTGATCACAGAAACTTCCGGGGTGATGATGTTGGTAGAATCGAGCCTTCCCCCCAACCCTGCTTCTATGATCGCGATATCTACCTCTTGTTCGGCAAAATGCCAGAAAGCAAGTACCGTACAGATCTCAAAGTAACTGAGGCTGATCTTCTCAAATACAGGCTCAGCGGTTTGGAAGAATGTGAGGATCGCATCGTCGGAAATTTCAAGCTGACCTACCCTGACCCGCTCATTGTACCGAAGTAAATGAGGTGAAGTAAAAAGTCCTGTTTTATAGCCGGAGTGAGCGTATATCTGCTCCAGCAAATAACAAGTTGTGCCCTTCCCGTTTGTGCCGGCTACATGGATAGAACGAAACCGTTCCTGAGGATTTCCAAGCTGCTCACAAAAGGAGCGAATATTATCCAGACTGAAATTAGAGGCTGCAGCCCCCGTTTTTTGAAACATGGGGATCGTATTCAAAAAATCCCATACATCCCCGATAGTCTTAAAGCGGCTCATTCCAGATGCTCCGCTTTGTAGGCCTCAAAACCGGCCCTGATCTTTATCGTAATTGGATGGTCCAGATCAAATTCACGTTCATCTATGGAAACAACATCCCTGATCTCGATCAATGAATTCGTGCAAAAAATGGATTCGGCTTCAAGAACATCCTTTATAGGAAATGATCCTTCTTGAAGTGATATCCCGAGGTTTTTACATACCTCTGTTACTATTGAACGCGTCACCCCTGGTAACAGATCACATTCTTCGGAAGGGGTAAAAACAGCATCCCCTTTCACCCAAAAAATATTTGCGGACGTGGTTTCACTCACCTTTTTGTCCATAGTTAGCATTAATGCGTCATCTGCGTTCCTTGCGCTCGCTTCCTGGGCGGCTTTGATGTAATTCAATCCATTGGTAAGCTTGTATTGCCTCTGTAACGCTTCATTGGGGATGCATCGGGTATTTGCAACCACCAGCTCCATTGGCTCATACCTGGGCGAAATTTCCGATATCTGGACCATCCAGTTTGACTGAGTTGATGCAGGATTATATCCACGTCCACCTGAACGCCAGCATTGAATCCGTATGATGGCTTCCTTGCCTAAAAGGTGGTTTTCCTGAGCAAGGCGGATGATGGATCTTTTCAATTCTTGTGGATCAAAATTTGCTTCCATCCCCAAATAGTGAAGTCCCGCTTTCATTCGGTCAAAATGCTGATTCCAGCCGAGCAGTTTTCCTGCATAAAACCGGAGAGTCTCAAAGCAGCCATCTCCATACATCATGCCCCGGTTGACCGGAGAAACAGCGGCATCCTGTTCTGAGACGAACTCTCCATTCAATATCATGACCGGGGTTTTACTCATGGCATAAACACTTTTAGCGAATCGTAACCAACGCCTTTTTCGTATCCAACTTCGGATGTGAGAACCCGGGAGTTTTCATCAAATAAGACATAGCTTGGGAAGCCGGGAACTTGAAGGTAATTAAACAGTTTGACGCCGTCCGTGTAATAGAAATCCGGATACTCTTTATTGGAAGCCAGTGATTCTTCTGCATCTTTCACCAAAGCAGCGATCACTTTGAGGGAATCATATTCATTCTGCAGAAGCTGAATTTCATCCAGCATAGAACGGGATTTATCGGACCAACTCGCCCAAAAAACCAGCAAAGAAGTGTTTCCTTTCAGATCAGCAACATTCACCGAATCGCTCTCTCTTACAACACGCATATTCATGGTGATAAGGGAATCGGATTCCGCCAGGTTCTCCTTGAACTGTTCGTGTTGCTTGGTGTTAAACCGAAAGGATGAATAGATGATAATGATCATGGTTAGAATGCCCACGACGATCATAAAGGGAACAAATTGCTCTTGTTTTAAGCGCATAAATTTTTTGTGGTAAGATAGATAGGTTCTACTCTAAAATAAGTGCTGAAATAAAATTGATGGTGACTGCTGAAATTCAATATTATCATTAAGAATTATAGGGCGAAATAAGATTTAATGGATTCCCTGAGCGATCCCGATAAATGTGGAAATCATAATCGAGCGTGAAAATTTTGGAGTTTTTAGGATCATCAGCAATAGACAGAAGGCTTAAATCTCCCAAAGAAGCTTGGATGTCATGGTATTTTAAAACTCCTTCATGGATAAAGTGATAATTTTTAGGATACGATTCTTCCACCGTGATAAATCCTTCTTCAATGGTTTGAAATAGTCCGCTTATACCTTTTGGGACTTTTTTTAGAATGTGAAAAGCTTCAGCAATAACAATGGAGGTCGTAACTAAATTGACATCTATTTCACTAATCCTCTCCGAAACCCAGAAATGATGTTCATCTCTTTTACTTAGAATTGCCACTATTGGGCCGGCGTCTATATAAACTGTCTTTGCCAAAATCTTCCATGTATTTAGGATTAGTTGATAAATCAGTCGGGCCGTCTTCTACAATTCCAACCAAATGCTGCATCCGGTCCAGTAAAGATCCAGGCTTAGCCTCTACCTCATACTCAACAACCTCCTCATTCACCAAACTCATGATGACTTCCTTTTGAGATACCCCCTTTTTCTTTGCCAGCATTTTGATCTTGGCTTTCTCTTCTGGGGTAAGCTTCATCCCGAACCAGACAATGTCTTTTTTGTTTTTTTCACTCATTGCAAACGAACTTGTTTTTGTTGCAACCAAATTAAGTAATTGTTGCAACATATGCCATTTTATACATAGTGCATGTATAGAATGGAAGCACAGTATATCACCGCATCGCTGCTCAAACACTTTGAGGCGATGCGACGAAGTTCGGTAAATTGTCTTAAACCTGTTCTACATCGGCATCTACATCATCTACAAAGTACATGCTGGCTGCAGCTATAAAAAGGACAATGCCTCCCAATACCAGTGCATATACAGCTTCGCCACCAAAAAAGGTACGGGTTACATATCCTAAAACAGTAGCGGCTATAAGCTGTGGAAGCACAATAAAGAAGTTAAATATCCCCATATACAAACCCATTTTTTTAGCAGGAATGGACCCGGCAAGGATAGCATAAGGCATCGCTAAAATGGAGGCCCAGGCAATCCCAACTCCGATCATAGAAATGATCAGCATCATGGGATCCGAGAAAAAGTAAATGGAGATCAGGCCAAATCCGCCAAGAATGAGGGAAATGGCATGAACCCATTTACGGCTGAGCAATTTGGCCATAGGAGCAAGACCAAATGCAACCACTGCAGCAATACCATTGTACACGCCAAACATTATTCCTACCCAATCGGCTCCTTCATTATAAAGCATCGAGGTCGTATCACTGGTTCCGTAAATATGGGCAGTAACCCCTGCTGTGGTGTAAATCCACATCGCAAAAAGAGCGAACCAGGAAAAGAATTGTACCAATGAAAGTTGCTTCATCGTCTTTGGCATGTGGATGAAATCATGCATCACCACCACAAGACCATGTTCGGTTTTACCTGATCTTTGAAGCAATCCGGCCACCATCATCACCAAACCGATCACCGTTAAACCACCGGTGGCTACATATACTTCTTTATCGAGAGCATATTCATACGTCAGCCAGGTTGTGATTGCCCCAACTACTGCAAATATAATTCCCAGCGTGATCTTCTTTTGTCCATCACCTGCTTCGATAGGTACTTCCCGGAGTTTATTCGCATCTTCGATCTCTTCATTCTCAGCATCTTCAAAGATTTTGAGCTGTTCGGGTGAATATTCTTTGGACTTCACGACCGTCCATACAACCGCACTTATAAAGGCAATTGCCCCCAGATAAAACGACCATTTTACCGATGGCGGGATGATGCCTTCAGGAGCTGTATTTGCTACACCAAACCAATTCGTCAAAATCCATGGCAATGCAGAGGCAACCACGGCTCCGGTTCCAATAAAGAAACTCTGCATGGCAAAGCCTTTGGTTCGCTGTTCGGAAGGCAGCATATCTCCTACAAATGCGCGGAATGGCTCCATGGAGACATTAATAGAAGCATCCATGATCCACAGCATACCAGCTGCTACCCATAGCATGGGCGAATTTGGCATGATGACCAACGCAATCGATGCCGCAATAGCACCAAACAAGAAATAAGGTCTTCGTCTTCCCAATCGTGTCCACGTACGATCACTGAAATATCCGATAATGGGCTGAACGACCAAGCCCGTCAGTGGAGCTGCGATCCAGAGAATGGGGATATCATCTACATTGGCGCCTAAGGTTTCAAAGATCCGGCTTACGTTGGCGTTTTGAAGGGCAAAGCCAAACTGAATGCCAAGGAATCCAAAACTCATATTCCATATTTCCCAAAAGCTGAGTCGGGGTCGTTTGTTCAAAAGTTGGTCAGACATAAGCCGGTGATTTTAATTTGGTGGTTAGGTTGTGTTTAATTTTGCTGGTAACAGGTTCTAAGCTTGTCATCCTGAGCACTTAGATTTTGTGAATACGTTTATCAGGTATTTCGCGAAGGATCTCAAAGTATAAAAATGGATCGGTATTTAACTTTGAGACTCTTCGCAGTGATCACCTGTACTCTTTAAAACTGTAAGGCACTCAGAGTCATAACATTTCAAAGACTCATTTCAACATTAACTATTCATTCGCGATGAGCAGCCAGGAATTCCCTGCCACTTCATAGTAATTGGTTTCTTCGGGCGGAAGCTGATCGGAATATATTTCGTAGCCAGAGGCGTCGTTTGGAATTCCATATTCATCTAAAGGCACATTAATGGCTTCACTTCCATTGTTCAGGTACACAAATACCCAGTCGTCCCCTTTCTCACGTTTGTAAGCAAAAGTGTTTTCGGGTGAGCTGAAGATGTTCAGGTCTCCACCAAATTCTCCGTTCCAGAGGGCTTCATTTTCGGTATTCAGTTTCAGAAGCATGGTGTAGAACGGTTGATATTCATAATCTTTCCACTCGATCTCATCCTTCTCAAAAAACTCAAGTTGTTTGTCCAGTACCGACTCCTGCCCATTATAGATCAGCGGCATTCCATCGATGGTGGCAGAAAGCACAGCAAAGTTTTCGAAGTTATCTCCATACATACCGGGATCAGTGCCGTTCCAGGAGTTTTCATCATGATTGCTGGTAAAGTACATGCGGTAGGCGTTTTCAGGGAATTTGGTTTCCTCCACTTCCATTAGGCTGTCTAAAACAGTGATCTCTTCATTGCCGGCTGCGATCTCACGGATCAGGTGCGCGTACGTCCAGGCATAGGTCATGTCAAAAGCTTCTTCATGCATTACCGGGCCTTCATCTTCTGCCAGCATAAACACCGGTTTGATGGCATCCAGTCGCTCTCGGGCTTCATTCCAGAAATCAATAGGAACCATGCCTGCCACATCGGCTCTGTAACCGTCTATATCAAAATCTCGCACCCAATATTCCAAAGCGTCGTGCATGGCTTCACGCATCTCGTTGTTGGTGTAATCAAGTTGAACTACGTCTGTCCAGTCGGTACCGCGCGGAGGCATGAAATTACCCTCTTCATTCAGCTCGAACCATTCCGGATTTTCCGTCCACGGATTATCCCAGGATGTGTGGTTTGCCACCCAGTCTATGATGATCTTCATATCCCGTTCGTGTACTTCATCAACCAGCGCACGGAAGTCTTCTTCAGTCCCATAATTTGGGTTGATGCCTTTGTAATCCTGTACGGAATAGTAGCTTCCCAGCGGACCTTTTCGGTTTTTTTCTCCAATGGGGTGAATGGGCATCAGCCATAAGATCTTTACGCCCATGGCTTCAAGCCGAGGCAGGTCTTCTTGGAAAGCCTCAAAAGTTCCCTCCTCAGAATACTGACGAATATTCACTTCGTAGATATTCGCATTCTTACTCCATTCGGGATGTTCTACATTCCCAACCGGAGCGTTATACTCCGCCTCCGGTGCTGCACAAGATGACAGCATCAAAGCGGAAATGGTTACAAAAGCTAAAAACAGGTTTTTAAATCGGTTCATGAGTGTTTTGTGTGGTGTTTGTTTATAAATTTCTTAGGCAAATTGAAGAACCTGCGAGCGTCCAAAAGACCTCGCAGCGTTCGGTTCAAAGTATCTTAATAGTTTCTCGCAACGCTCTCAGGTCCTACCGAACGCTTCGAGGTTGCTGTCATACTCACAAGGTCAAAATTTCAAATTTGTTGGATGGAAGGGTTACATATAAACTTCCGTTTTCTACGCGAAACTCATTGCCAAATTGAGCTTCCAGATCTACATAATCGAATTCTTCGCGCAGGTCTATTTCAATTTCTTCAGTTTGCCCTGACTTATTGAACACTACGATCGCCTGATCTTCAAAATAGGAACGCGAATAAGCCAGTGTGTTTTCGGTAGTAGTGTGAAATTGAAAATCACCGTATAAAAGCGGCATCTCTGAACGACGAAGTTCAGTCAATTTTCTGTAGATATTTCTGTTCTGAATCTCATTTCCAGTCAGCTCTGACTCTTCAAATTCCATCCATCTACGGTTATCGGGATCGTTGGCTCCGGGCTGTCCATATTCATCGCCCATGTAGGTTACAGGGATTCCCGGAATCGTTTGATTGAAAGCATGAAACATTGAAAGCCGATCATAGGCAAAAGCCTGTGGATCTTCAATTTCTCTGGTCCAGCCGGCCAGTTTGCCGTCTTCATCCCAAGCCACTTCACCACTTGTAAGCGTAATAAATCTTGTTTTGTCATGATTTCCGGATATGTAGCCCATCAGATTATGATATCCGTAATAATTAAAACTTTCCTGAAGTTGTATATGCAGACCTTCAAAAGAATTTCCCTGCCCAAAGGTATTCAGGCCAGCATCGTACATACTGAAATCAAACTGTGAATCCAGCATCCCGGAGTTGATGTAGCTCGCTACCAACTCACGACTCCCATAGGTTTCCCCGATCTGAAAAACACGTTTTCCGGTGGGAATGGTCACCGAGTCCTTGATCTTACGGGTCAGGGTTCTCCAAAATTCAAGCTGGATGTGTTTGGTGGCATCATGGCGAAATCCATCCAGATCGAATTCTTTCACCCAATACAAAGCAGAATCCGTCATGGTTTCGATGACTTCCTCACGGGAAAAATCAAGCGTAGGCATAAAAGTATCGAACCAGGTAGTGAGGCGTTGTTCATCCCACAATTCGGTATTCATGGTACCATCCGGCAGATATAGATCAGTCGCCCAATCGGGATTATTCTGATAAACGGGATGATCTTCGTGTACGTGATTAGCCACATAATCGAGAATCACACTCATATTGTTTTCATGAGCTATGTCCAGCAGCTTGCGGAATTCTTCCTCGGTTCCAAAGCGGTGATCCAGTTTTGAAGATGACACCGGCCAGTAACCATGATATCCGGAAAATTTAGTAGTCACACCGCCTTTATCCCAAAGGCCGTAAGCAGTTTCCGGGTTTTGTGTGATCGGTGAAAGCCAGAGTGTATTCACACCAATATCCTCAAAATATCCATCCTGAATCTTTTGGGTGATACCGGCAAAATCGCCACCATAATAATTGGCTTTGGGGTGAATGTCAGGGTCGTCTACTTTCTGCGTATTAGCCGGATTTCCATCCCTGAACCGGTCTATCAATACAAAGTACATATTCCAGTTATGGTAGTCGTGGCGAGTAAGCTGTTCACTGCGCTCCACAATTTGTCCGTTTTGAAGCGGAATGAGCACATCGTTCGATAGCTTTCCGTTATCGCCAAACGTCCAGGCTCTTACATGTGAACGCTGCATGTACGATGCATTGGCAGGAAGTTCGAAGCTCACAAAATTCTCTTCCTGGCGTGTTTCCAGCTCATAATTCTCCCAGAATACGATCGTGTTTTCAGGGAATTCTGTTTTCAAGAATACAGTAGGACCAGAATGATCATAAGTGACCAGTGCAGGTTTTTCAGCATCGGCATCTCCTACGGTAAGTACTGAATTTGTGCCTCCCATCCCGTTGGAAACCGTATTTGGGTTGTCAGGATCGGGCATTTCTTGTCCATCAATCACCAGTACGTATTGATAAACTCCTTCATTCACTAACATGGTGGCTTCCCAGATATCACCATTCTTTTCAAACACCGTGGCATTAGGATTCCAGTTATTCATCTCCCCTTTCATTTTCACCGAATTCACGCTTCCTGAACCTTGTTCAAACGTCATGGTGATCTCTTGCTTGGACGACCTTTTCAGCAGAAAATCATAGGCGTAGCCACCAGCCCAGATGTTAAGCACATCAAGGGGCGACTGGAGTGAACCGCTTAGCGTTATGATTTCTTTATCGGGTGACAAACTTGCCTGAAGTCCGGCCGGAGCAGTGACAGAATCAATACGTGAGGGAGCGATAAAATAGTCAGCCGAGATGATCTCGGTTTCCTCAAACTCCAAAGTGATGGGTGTAGCCAAACCAACAATTTGCGAATCTTCCGGAGCCTCGATGGATGAAGAGCAACCGGTAAGCATCAAAGCCAGTGCAATTGAAATGAATTTTAAAGCTTTATTTGACACGGGTCTTAATTTTAAATTTTGAATTTTTAATTTTGAATCGATTCACAATTCAAAATTCATTATTTCCAATTTCTTACTTAATTAGCATCATTTTCTCGGTAAAAACTTTCCCACCGGCCTGCAATCGATAGATATACATTCCACTACTAAGCTTAGAAGCATCAAAATTCACCTGATAACTCCCCGCTGATTTCCGCTCATTCACCAGCATAGCTACCTCCCTGCCCAGCATATCAAACACCTTTAAAGTAACATCACTGTTATCTGCCAACTGATAACTGATCACGGTACCCGGGTTAAAAGGATTGGGATAGTTTTGCATCAATCGGTAATTGGAAGGCATTTCAGTGTCAGCTACATTTTCATTCGATGTAAAAAGACTGTCTTCTGCAGGAGTTTCAAACTCACGGGTCGTAAATATCTTAAACTCACCAGGCTGAAGCGTTAACTGATGAGATGAACTTTCCGTGGTTACCACAGAACTTCCTCCAAAATAATCATGCCACTCTCCTGTTGATGGAAATGGTGCTGTTATAGAGGTTTCTGTCACTCCGAAATTACCAACCACCAAAACATCGCTGTCTTCATGCTGAAGTGTGAAGAATTTCATGGTGCCGCTCAGGTTATCGAAATCATATTCCTGGGAATTTGTGAAAGCCGGGCTGCTTTTTCTAAGATTGATGATGTAGCTCCAGACTTTGTACAAATTCTTGCGACCTTCATCCTGATAATAATTCCAGCGAATGGGTTTTTGTCCGGTTCGGCTGGGATCTGAAGCTAGACAGTCTCCATTACCTCCACCCGGTTTCAGGCATTCATCAGGACCGCCGCCATAACCCAATTCACCAAATTGCCATATCATTTTAGGTCCTGGAAGAAGGAAGAAAAACGCACCGGCCTGTTTTTGTCTGTTCAAAGCCGTGCCTAATTCTGTGATATCATAATCTCCGGAAGAATTCCCGTAATTCAGGTTCTTGAACATCATCCATTGCTCGTCATGGCTTTCCATATAGCCTACTAAATGGCGCTGACGGAATGAAGAACGGGATTCAGAAAGTACACCATACAAATTGGATTTTCCGCCATCGTGATATCCCATGGCAGCCTCGCTGTACGGGCCGGTCATTTTGCCCCAAAGCATAATTCCTTTGCCTTCATGCACTCTGTAGTTGGCCCATTCAGCTTCTTCACTTTCGGTTCCGAGATGTTCAAAGATCACATAGAACTCAGGATCTTCTTCCCACTGCCAATCGGCATACTTTTTCAGGACATCAACACGATCTTGCTGATAATTGTTGGTGCAGCTTCCGCCATCACCAGCACAATTCTGGGTGAATCCTTTGGTCAAATCCCATCTGAATCCATCGATCTTGTACTCGTTGATCCAGTGCTCGATCATCCGTTGGTTGTAGTACCTCGTGCCCGAATAAGAGTGGTCGAAATCGTTGAAAACATTGTAAGCGTGACGCGCCTGGGAGTTGAAATAATAGTCGTCATCATTCCCGTAGAGCTGGAAGAAAGGATTCACATCCGAAGCGTGATTCATCACCACATCCAGGATCACAGCCATTCCACGCTGATGCGCCTCATCCACAAATTGTTTGAAGGCTTCCGGTGTTCCATAGGCTTTATCCAGTGCCAGGTGATGATTTGGGTTGTAGCCCCAGCTAAGATTTCCATCAAATTCACTCACTGGCATCAACTCGATGGCATTCACCCCTAAATTCTCCAGATAATCCAGCGTATCCGTTAGCGTCTGGAAGTTTCGGGCTTCGATGAAATCACGGATCAGTAGTTCGTAAATGATCAATTCGTCTTTATCCGGCTTCTCGAAATCGGTGACTTGCCAGTCATAATCCGCTTTTCCGGGATGAACAAGCGTAACCCACCCACTGGTTTGGTTTGAAGGATATTCGGGGAGATCCGGGAAGGTAGCCTCAGAAATATACTGATCGTTGTAAGGATCCAGGATCAGCTCAGAATATGGATCTGAGATTCGAATTTGTTCATCCACCAGATATTGAAATCCCGAATACTGTCCCTGCGGAAATTCGCCTGCATCCAGGTTGATCCAGAACCATACGCTATCTGCATTCAGCGAATCCATTTTCATCAGGTAATCGTGATCCGCCTGCCAGTTGCTGAAATCTCCGATCACAAAAGCAGTTTCTTTACCGGGAGCAAACAGAGATAATGAAACACTCCCATCACTATTATAAATGATGCCGTCTCGTAATCCTTGCGGACGGGAAGCAAGCTCCACGCCATCGATTACAACCACTTTGGAATGCGCTATATCCGTATTTCCCTGTCCGTCGGATGCTGTAAGTTCAATGATATAATTTCCGGTTTCCTCAGGGATGAATTCATATTCCAGCTGATCAGAATCGGTTGAAGAGGCAACGTTATTTCCATTGATCGTTAGCGTTAATTCCAAAGTTTCAGCCGGAGAATTTCCTACCCCACTGATATTCAATGTATCACCTACGGTCAGTAAACTCGTACTTTCACCAGGATTCAACAATCGGGCAGTGACCGCATCCTCAAACATTTCGACAAAAATATCGCTGCCGCCATCTCCTCTTCCCACTGCAACAGGATCTCCTGAACCGGTTCTTGTCCCTCTAAATAGCATGGCTACTTTCTCAATGGATTCTCCTCCATCGGTGATATCAAAGAAATTTCGGAGATCGGGTTTAAAGGTGAAGCCCCACTTGTTATCATCAAGCTTGGTTGCCTTCAATTCTTCCGGATAGCTTGACCAGCCGTTATTTCCTGAAGGACGGACATGGAGCCAGTTGGAATCATCAGTACTGTTTGTAGTGATAGCACCGGTATAGAGATATACATCCCCATCAAAATCTTCGAGATCTCCATTTCCTTCAGTAGCATCAAAAATAACCGTGAGAGAATCATACTCCGTAGGGAAATCTGGTTGAAAAGTTACTACCTGCGCAAAGGTATTTCCGCTAAAGAGAAGAAGAGCAATGAAACTGAGAAATTTGAAAGACTTCATATCGATACAAAATTATTTGGCTTCTACCTAAACCCCGTTCACCGATGTGGAAGAACGAATAGTAAGCTCAGGAGAATAAATGGTTTGTGAAATTGGTTTCTCCGAATTATTCATTCGGTCGAGCAGGTTTTGAGTAGCAAAAAACCCCATATCGCGCATGGGTTGACGTATGGTGGAAAGTCCCATGTATTCTGCCAGTTCGATATCGTCGTAGCCAATAATGGGAAGCTTTTTGCCAGTGTCTTGCATAGCTTTTAGTGCCCCCACAGCCTGAATATCAGAGGCACATAAGCAGGCCTCGGGCATAGGGTTCATTTCCAGCATTTTGATCATAGCTTCGTAGCCTGCCCGCTCCGTAAATCCATCCCGGTTCATGCTATCGCCCTTCACCACCAGGGTATTATCGAAGGGAATTTCATGTTCATTCAGTGCTTTTTTATAGCCTTTAAGACGATCCTTGATCGGTTTGGAAGATTCCAGAGCAGACAGCATAGCCACCCGTGCATATCCTTGTTCCAGGAAATGTTTGGTAGCCCGGTATGCCCCCTGTGCATTATCCACACTAACGGAATCGAAACCCTGGAAATATTCATCAATAAGCGTAATGGGAACATTGTATTTTTCAAGATTCTCCCACTTTTCTTCTTCCATGTGTATGGAAATGAAGAGGTATCCTTCAGCCCATCGACGTTTAAGAACGTGCTCTACTTGCTCCTGGATGTCTTTGTTTGGAGAAATGTTAAAAATACTGAGTTCGTAATTCTGTTGACTCAACTTATCCTGAATGCCTCCCAATACTTCCATAAAGAAATAATTAGAAATAACGGGCACAACAACCATTACCGTATTACTTTTACGGCTGGCGAGTCCCTGGGCAAAAGCCTGTGGGTGATATCCCATTTCGTCAGCTACCGCCAATACTTTCTTTTTGGCTTTATCCGAAACGTTTGCACTGTTATTGAACACACGGGATACCGTGGCAATGCTTACCCCTGCTTTTTTCGCAATATCGTATATCGTTGCTGGCACTTTTCTGAGTGAGTTAAAAGAGAATACGCAGACACCGGTCAAAGTACCTGCGAAAATATTATTAGAAAGTTAGATCAATCTACTTGATCAACATCATTTTCTTGTTCTGGGTGAATGTACCCGCTTCAATGCGGTATAAGTACATTCCTGAAGCAAGATTGGAAGCATCGAACTGTACGGAATGCTGACCTGCGGCCAGTCGTCCGTTAACAAGACGTGCTACTTGCTGTCCAAGAACATTGTAAACCGTTAACGATACATTAGTTGCCTGTGGTAAGGTGAAGTTAATGTTCGTTGTTGGGTTAAATGGGTTTGGATAGTTCTGGCTAAGTTTGAACTCTTCTGGAGTACTTGCCAGCTCTTCGTTTTCGTTGGATACGACAACATCGTCATCACTGGATCCGCCGCGTCGTACAACAACCGCACCTTCTTCGGTAACCTGGATATAAGGATCATAAAGATCATCATTTACAGTACCATCAGATAAAGGAATGGCTCCGAATACAAGAGGAACTCTCGCGCCGTCAAATAGGGTGGCTTCGTGGTTAGTTCCGGAGATATTCTCGTTATCATAACCATTTACACCAAATTTGAACTGACCGGTTTTGGCATCGCCTTCACCGTAAGTCATAGTGATTGAGAATACAGAGTCACCGGCAACTTCATCACCGTTTTCTCCGTTGTCATTCAAGAGGTAACCACCTGCTTCTGCTTCACTTTCAGTGATACCCCAAGTTTCCCAGCTACCGTCTTTGGTAACTAGTGGACCGTTGGCAAACACGAAGGTGATAGTAGAATCAGCGCCTGTTCCAGACTGAACGTCAGCAGGAAGAGATGCACTATCCGCTAATAGGTAATAAGCAGGACGTAAATCAACTTCAAATACTACAGAAGCGTCAGATTGGAAAATGTCATCAAAAGTAACATTACTAAAGAATGCAGTTTCATCTGAAGAATCTACAATATAAGCGTCTTCTTCTGAATCAAGATCATCAGCAGTAACTGAAACCGGGCGGTCGCTTCCACTTTCGTAAACTGGCGATCCGTCTTCGCGGCTAATGATGTATTTGAATGCAAAGTCTGCAGGAATAGCAGAAGTTTCAATGGTTACAACACCTTGATAAACATCGTCAACTCTGGAAAGAGTAAGAGTATCAGAGGTTGTATTCCAACCGTTCATAGATCCTGCTACAGTAACAGCATCTGATTCCGGATCGAAGTTTCCATTGAGCGTTTGAACACCCATGTTAACGCTGAAGTTGATCTGAATCTCACCAAAGATAGCATCATTCAAGTCGGTGTAATCGAAACTTGGTTGTTGTGCTTCGAGGGTATCATCAGCAGAAACCGTAATGTTACGGTTTGTGTTGCTGGTTGGCTGATTGTTCTCATATCCACCTGTAATACGTCCGGTATTGGAGTAAATGTGGAATTTGTAGGCATAATCGCCTGGTGACAGAACAAGGGTTTTGTTGAAAATACCATCTTCGTCAGCATCGGTAAGTGTATCAGCGGCTGTATCCCATCCATTGATAGAACCTGGAATGGTGATAAAATCTTCACCGGGGATAAAGGCAGCTGAATCGATCATGTCGTTCATATCTGCCTGGAAGGTAACTTCGTAACCGAAGGTGTGGCTACCAAGGTCAGAAAAGTCATTCTGGTCTCTTACAATCCACTCAGAATCATCAGCATCAGTTCCAAAAGAAGCTAATGCAGTTGGGTTACCTTCGAAAATGTTTGCTTTTCTAATGAGTGTATGTTCACCTGAGGCTTCACTTACACCAGCAACATCCCATTTCGCATCGCTATTCGGGTCTCCAAATACATCCGTTACGGTAGTGTCTTCACCAGAAATATAGATAATTGCTCTGGCGTCATTACCGTTATGGTGTACTAAACTTGGGTAGCCAAGCACTTCATCAGCTAATGTAGTATCAAACAATGCTGAATCTACTTGATTTGTTACCATTACCCATGTATCAAATGGCGCAATTTCTGCACCTGTTGGAAATGTATGATAATATTCCCATCCATCTCCATTATTAGATTGGGCAATCTGATAGTTTGCTAAGCTAACCGTATCACCGGTAGCATTAAATAGCTCTATCGCCTTATTATTACTTGAGCCTTCTATGTACTCAGAAATGATAAGGGCGTCTTGTGCTTGTACACTTACAAACCCAAAAAGGGCGAAGAGTACGGCACTGAATAAGGTTGTAACCTTTTTCATAGTTGCTCCTATTTATTTATTGTTGTTATTGTTTCTGCTTAAGCAGTTTCTTTAAAGAAATTCGTTCTTAAAATCCGATCTCTAAGGTCCAGAGTAGCGGATCTTGTAAATATTCATGTGTCATGTAAGCCACTCCCAGTTCTGCGGCAATTCCGCTGATCGCATATTTCAAACCAAAGCCTGCAGTATAACCCTGATCTTCGATCTGAGAGGAAAATAAACTGCGATATCCTCCACGGAAAAAAACCAGGTCATTAAAGCCATACTCTAACCCAATGTCTATGCTTTCGGAGTTATCGCTGGGGTGCTTGGCGTCAACCGCTACTTCCACTCTGTGGTTTTCTGTGTTTATGGCATCGATGGCCAAACCCACTTTGAACAGTAAAGGCATTGGCCAGGAATCTGTTGCAAGGTAACCTTCCAGTCGTTCATTGTTACCATTTTGACCTTCGTCAATATCAATTGCCTGCCGAAGATCATCGCCATTCATTCTCATATCGGAACCAAAGTTTGTAATTGACATCCCGATTCTAAGGTTCTTGAAATTAGTTTGATAAAGCATTCCAAGGTCTACGGCAAAGCCGGTAGCTGCCTCATTCCAGATCTTCTGCTGTACAAACTTCGTATTGGCTCCGATCGAAAATTGGTCCGTGATAAAACGGGAGTAGGATACTGCGACAGAAAGATCAGTTGGGGTAAAGATCTCGCCGGTTCCACCCGGGTTTTCGATCGTGGTTACCTCAATTTCTCCATAATTCAGGGCTCGGACTGACAGTGCAAAATTACCTGCATCTCCCCCATTGAAGATCACCGAGGCATCCTGTATCTGAGAATCCAAAAACCAGTTCATGTTAGAGAAGGTAACCGTCGATTTATCTACCTGCGCCATTCCGCCGGGATTCCAGAACATGGAGCTCCCATCGTTGGCGATGGCTACATAAGCACCTCCCATAGCCGATGCCCGCGCACCTGAGGTAATACTCAGAAATGCAGGTCCGGATGTCCCTACTTTGTCTTGTGCTTGTACGTTTAAGGAAAGTACCAGGCTGCCTGCCAACAACAAGCAGTACTTCAGTGACTTTTTCATATTGATCGCTAGTTTCTTCATTATTTGATCAGTGCAATTTTTCCGGTTTTAGTCCCAACGCCGGGCGCCTCCAGGTGATAGAAATAGATACCATAGGCTACATCCAGGTTTTCGCGGGTGCGCAGATCCCAATCCACATATCCACGGTCAATGCTATCGTCGTGGTTCAGTTCCCTCACGAGCTCTCCACGAACGGTAAAGATGCGGATGGTTGAGTTATCAGGAACGTTTTGGAATTGAATTTTTCGTTCACCTCTGCCGCTTGTAATGGTTGGCGGAAGTTTACCCTCCCAGCTTGCTGCGCTTACATAAGGATTGGGTACTACTCTGATTTGATCGAGCATTTCCTGTGCAGTTTCTTCATCCACAGCAGAAGACTCGGTTGAGTAGCTGTAGGAATCGGAAGTGCCATATGCCTTGTAGGTCTTAATTTCATAAATATCGCCACTTACCGGCAATGTTCCACTTGGCTGCCTTCCCTGACCTGTACTGATGTAGTCTAAGGTGACTTCAAAGGTTGGCGCTAATGAATCACTGGAAACCTGATCGTAAATGTAGATGTATTCAAAGTCCCCTAATTCACCATCATCATCTCCCAGAGACTCATCAAATGCAAAACGCACTTCCTGACCTGTCGTTACATTTGTGATCTTGAATTTAGTATCAGTTTCAGGCACATCTATTGCATTTGCGCCTGTACCTAAGGTGGTGTCAATAGAGGTGGCTACAAACTGATCGGAGAATTCGATCTCGTAGTCAAATGGTACCGGTGTACCGGAGTATTTCCACCTGGATTCATTTACAAATTGTCCGGAGCGGATCTCGACATTGATCCTATTGGTATCCTCGTCGGCCCATCCAGAAGCATCCGGATTAAATCGTGTTTGATCATTCCGGAATGACAATCTCATCCCATCAAATATATTTGATTGTGCATCTGACAATGAAGCATCGGATACGATCACATCTCCATCGCTTATTACAGAAAAACGGGAGGCCTGGAGTTCATTATCACCAGAAAACCGAATCTGATAATTTGAACCTTCCCGAAGGAAAACAGGATCAAGCACTTCTACAAACACTTCTCCTGTTGCAGAACCACTTGGGTGTTCAACTTCACCCACCACAGAACCGGCCTGATAGCCAAGCACCGGGGTATTTGGTTCTACCTCCACCACATTCACATCAGTCACGGTTGAACCGTCATCCCGTACCGTTACGGAAAAGTTGTTTTCGGCAGGATAGAATTCCACGCTTCCACGATCGTAGGCTACCAGTGCGTAGTAATAGGTTTGTCCGTTCACCACATTGGTATCCACAAAGGAATGCTGCAAGCCGGTATCATCCCCTAAATAGAACGGAACGCCACGCACGCGGTCAGCCAGATCAGGGTTATACACATATGCCGGATCTTGTACTGAATTTGAAGTGTCTTCAGCTGGTTTCCACAGTCCGTTTATACCATTATCTAAGTCAAATTGTGCTAAAGGCTCCAACAAAGCGTCGTTCCCAAAAGCATCGGTAATTCTGTCAGGATCCAGGAAGTTGGGATCGGTACTCTTGAAGAGCTTGTAGCCTTCAAAATCTTTCCCCAGAATAGGATCTTCACTTTCCTCGGCAATGCTGTTCCAGTACAAGGTTACTTTCTCGTCACCTACTGCTGCATTGAGGGTTGGTTTCTCCGGTGGACGGGCAAAGTTGTAGTTTCGGTCGTAGATCTCCTGAATGGTCTGTACGTTATTTGTGATGTTGGCAAGGTCTTCTCCATATACCAGGGCAAGTGAGAACCGCAGAGTTTGACCGGGCTCAAGCCGGAAATAGCCTGAACTAAAGATAAAGTCACCATCAACACCATCTGGTTGCTGTGCAGAGAGTTCATTATTCGTCGTGAAGAAACCCGGAGACATCGCATTCCATACCTGCTGATCTTCGTTCAGACGAACAGCTCCCGGTGGGGTGAAATAATAAAAACTGGAAAGACCAACCTGATCGGTTTCATCCACATCAAGCAGTTCAAAATTAGGTTCTCCTACTGTTGGAACCCCATCACCTTCTCCCGCATCACCGGTTCCGGAAACGCCATCTGCTCCTACATCGTCGGTTAAAGCATTCCAGTCGCCGTCATTATCTATGCCGTCATAAGGACTTTCATCTACCATCGGATTAAGCAGCCCATACTCGATCGAATCTTGTAGTGTGGCAGTACCGTTTTCTCCAACAGCTTCTGCTAAGCCTACATAGTTTTTAAAATAAAGGGAAGGATAATAAGCGACATTACCATCTAATTCCTGATATCTCCTATCATTATGCAGTGATGCATCCTCATCAATAATACCATCCAGATCATCGTCAATTAAATTCTTTTCGGTAACTGTAATTGCATCAATTTGTCCCTGAATGGTTTTCTTAGCTTCCTGAAGCGTCATTCCGGGAGTTAGATCATACTGAATTCCCTGAGAAGTAACCGTCATTGGTCCATTTTCCATATAAACAACGGACCGCTCGTAGGTTTCCTCGTCAATCAGAATAATTGGATCTCCAGGATTTATGGTTCTGGCCTGGAAGTCACTTGCATTGAATTGTGAGTTTTGTTGTGAACCTACTAAAGCCGGATCGGTATAGGGGAAACCATCTGCGTTTAGTTCATTGGGATCTCCATCTCCGTCATTGTCAATTCCGTCATTTGGATCTCCGGGGCTTTCCATAAAGGCATACCCAACGTAACCCACATCTTGTCCAGTAGCATCTACCTGATCGTTCGCATCCCATGAATACACAATTCTATTTCCCTGATCAAAGAAGGCCAGGTCATCCTGTGTATCACCGGAACCAGTGCTGGCAGGCTCACCGGCGGCGGTACCAACCACCAACCCTACAGAAACACGCGGGTAGGTTGTAGTACTGGTATTGGTGATCTCATAGATATAGAACATCGCATCTTGCGCCAGGAACTGGCTCCACTGCAAACCACGGACGCTCATGGCCAATCCTTGTCCACCACGAGACAGATCTGTACTGTCAGGTCTGAATCCATAATTTTCCTGCATGAATTTATCGTTGTGATCATCTGCCCAGAAATAAGTTTCGAAATCGGCATTTTGAATTCCACGGCCAAAAAAACCATTCCATTCCACGGTACCGTCCGGAGCAACCCAGGTAGGCTGATCGGGCCAGCGGTCGGGCCATGTATTTTCGTCGATACTGATAGCTGGACGATCATTTTCTCCATCCATATTGGCAAAACCGGGAATAGGCTCAAAAGCCCAAACTTCGGTTTGTCCGGGTCGCGCACCTTGTCCCTGTCGGTCACCGGGCGTAGTTACAGCATGTTGTACCAAAGTATCAGCAACCCCGTCATTATTGGTATCTACTGGAATTTCCAAAGAAACCACAGGAGATACGTCTCCAATGTAGTTGACTTCAGAACCACGAGGCCATTGTCCCCGTATCTCACCGACACCAGCCAGATATCCTGTGTTTTCAAAGGTGATCCAAACACGGTTACCGTCAGCTTCAGCACTTTTGCGGTACTCCCGGCTGGAACGATATTGAGGATCTTGCAAAAATTGGGGTACTTGTTGCGCTTCTGCGTAGCTCTGAGCTAAAAACAGGAGGACAAATACGGATATTATTTTTGGAATGAATTTTTTCATACTTCTAAAACTGTCAATGAGGTACATGTTGGAATTCAATTAAAAATTGTATCGGACACCGAGTACCACTCGTCGCGGTTCGTTGTAAAAATCAGGTCGATTGTAGTTGGCATTCAAAAAGTCGATATCGCCGCGGAAGGTCTTCAGGTCTTCATTTCTATAGAGCGAATATTCTGCGGAACCGGTATCATTGAATACGCCCCGCTCGTTACCGGTATCAAGCACGTTGTCGATCTTGGCATAAACCTGTAGCCGCTGATCTTCTCCAAACTGAAAATCTTTAGTCACGTTAAGGTCAATATTGTACTTAGCAGGACGACGCTGACTGTTCAGGGGATTGATGGACGGAGGTGCACTACCGCTTCTGAGAGTATAATCGGGAGTGTATGGAAAACCGGAGCCTGCATTAAAAATAGCTCCAAAACCCCAGCCATCTCTCGAGCGATAATTGGAGGTAATATTTAAGGTGTGAAGCTGATCCCAGTCTAAAGGCACAATGCGTTTCTCAATTTCGGTTTTGGCGGCAGCTGCGTTATAAGCCTGAGCCGGATCAGAAGCATTCCCTTTTGCGATCTGGAAGGTGTAATCTGCGGTCAAATACATACCGTTACCAAAGCTCTGATCTAATGCCAGAATAACTCCTTTAATGAAACCAAAGTCGGAGTTTCTGATGATACCGTATCGCACGGAAGTTCCTTGAACTGCGATAGGATCTGTTGCAGTACCAGCAAGGTTTCTGATATCCCGGAAAAACGCCGTGATCTCGATAGCCGAGCTTGAGCTCAATTCCTGTTTGTATCCCAGTTCACCATTTATGGTTTTCTGAGGATCAAGGTTGGCATTCCCTAACAAGCCGATAAGACCGGAACCTCCACTAAGGCGGAAAAAGGGATTCTGGTACAACAAGCTAAAATTCGGGATCTGGAAAAAGTGACCATAGGAAAAGTGAATGGCACCGGTTTCAGAGATCGGAAATGCAATCCCCAAGCGAGGACTGAATTGCCAGGTGGGTTCAGAATCTTCAAAAACAAGAGATTCGTCTTCAGGACGCAGCTCATCAAAAACTACATTTGGGTCGGTTGGGTCTCTAAAAACACGGAAATTTGAATCAAAATAATCGAAGCGAACTCCGGCGTTGATGATCAGATTCCCTACTTCCACTTTATCCTGAATATATCCCGACATTTCTACCGGATTCACATCGTACGCTGAGTTCACAAAAATACGTTCAACGCCCTCCTGAGGATCATTAACAATCGAGGTCTCATCTCTGTAAACCAAGTTATGATAGCGGTATTCAACCCCGGTTTTGATCTGGTTGGAACTGTTTACCTGACTTGTAAGGTCAAACTTCCCGATCAGGGTGTTGGTTTCGCGCATGGTTCGGCCATTATCGGTCCCCCCAATTATGAAACCGGAAGTATAGTTGTTTGCACGGAAGCCGGAATAATCATTCGGCAGATAGCGATCATCAAAAGGATCCTCAAACAAATATGACTCATATTTATTATACGTATTTGAAACACTTACATCATAAAAAGTACGTTCAGATATAGAATGTGTGGCCTTGAGGTAGGCACTGTAATTAAAGCTGTACTGGTCGCGCGTAAATTGAGGGATAAACTGAGCTCCATGGTTGTAATTTTTATACTCTTCTCCTCCACCAATAATATTTGCAGATACTTTCATCCCGGAAAATGGACGCCAGGTCAACTTAAACTGACCATTAAGCTTTTCATACGGGTTCATGTTTACCAGACTGGAATCTCCGGATCCCAGGGTATCCAGCAGCCCCAATTGTCCCTGCTCATTGATCCCGACATCGTTATAATCAAAAACTTCTCGTCCGTAGAACCAGCCATCATTTCCAAAATACCGGCCGCTTACAAAGAAAAACAGATTGTCCTTAATAATAGGACCATCAATGTTGGCTTCGATATTACGTACAGCCAAAGGGTTAATCTGATCAATGCCCCTGAACAGGTCAGAACGGTTGGATACATAATCGCCGGCGAAGGTGTTTACAGATCCGGTGAAATTATTATTACCATCTTTAGTGACAATATTTACGATACCACTCATGGCTTGCCCATATTCTGCATTGAATGCCCCGGTCACAACCTGAACTTCTTTTACTGAACTGTTTTCAACACCGGCTGACAAGCTACCATTATACACGTCTGTAACAGGAACTCCATCAATCCAATAACCAACCTCACCGGTACGTCCACCACGGAAATGCCCATCCACAACACCCGCTTGTAATTCTACAATTTCCGAAAAATTTTCAACAGGAATAGCTTCGATCTGTTCACTTGAAATAGACGAAAGACTAGCTGTGACGTCTTTTCTAATAAGCTCTTTCTCGGCTACAACGGTGATCTCTTCACCCTCCATAACTTCGGGCTGAAGCTTTACATTAATTTCGGTAGTAAGATCAATACTAACACGGACTTCCTGAACCGTAGTTTGTCGGTATCCGATGTAAGAAAATACAAGATTATAAGTTCCCGGCTCTACATTCAGAATAATATATTCGCCGTCAACATTGGTGGCATTTCCTTTGGTTGTTCCCTCAATTATGACGCTTGCGCCAATAATTGTTTCACCAGTTTGAGCATCGGTAACCACACCACGAATTTTACCGGTTTGAGCAAACGCCGACAGAGCAACGAGGCTGAAGATGAGGGTAATGAAATATCGCATATATCCACTTCTATTCTTTTCAAATTATTGTCATGAAAGTTAATGTAAGCGCTTACACACTTTCAAGGCTTTTTCCTGAATTTTAGAATTATGAAGCTTTTGTGAATTGCTTTAAAAGAGGGGCATATTTGCGCAATCTAATCGATAGTAACTGCTTTACTTAAGTACCCATATTGCTCATTTACTGAGAAAGGTATTTTACTATATTCTGAGAACATGAAATAAATTTTCATCGCTTACATTTTTTTCCTGAGAACGATTGCCTTCGATGAAATTAAAAAAAACAGTTTTAGTCAGCTTGTTCTTTTTTACCGTACTTCTGCTTGATGTAATTATCCAGGATTCCACGGAACTCTTCCCCGATGTGGTCTCCACGTAAAGTCGTAGAATGTTCTCCGTCTATATAAACAGGAGCTTTGGGTTCTTCGAAGGTTCCAGGAAGAGAAATTCCGATGTCGGCATTGCGGGATTCGCCGGGACCGTTTACCACACAACCCATTACGGCTACATCCATTTCTTCCACCCCTGGGTATACACGTCGCCAAACCGGCATCGATTCAGCAATGTACTCCTGAATTTCCTGGGCGAGCTCCTGAAAGTAGGTGCTCTTGGTTCGCCCACATCCGGGACAGGCTGTTACTTGCGGAATGAAGCTTCGGATCTTCAGAGATTGTAGTATCTGCTGAGCTACCTGAACTTCTAAAGCTCGATCTGCGCCTGGCTCAGGAGTCAGTGAAACCCGAATGGTGTCTCCAATTCCCTGTTGCAATATCACCGATAATGCCGAAGCACTTGCTACCATCCCTTTCATACCCATACCTGCTTCAGTGAGTCCCACATGCAGCGGATATTCCACTTCCTCAGCAATGCGTTCGTACACGGCAACAACATCCTGCACGCCCGACATCTTACAACTGATGATGATCTTGTTGGAAGCTAGTCCCACTTCTTCTGCCAGTTTGGAGGAGCGTTTTGCACTTTCCACCATAGTATCCAACATCACGGCTTTGGCAGATTTGGGCTTGGCAAGATTATTATTCTCATCCATTTTATCGGCCAGCAACTGCTGATCGAGCGAGCCCCAGTTCACTCCAATGCGAACCGGTTTATCGTATTTGATAGCTTGTTCTACAATGGTAGTGAAATTCTCATCGCGGGTTTTGGTCCCGGTATTTCCCGGGTTGATACGAAACTTGGCCAGTGCCTTCGCCATTTCCGGATACTTGGTCAACAGCTTGTGTCCATTGTAATGAAAATCTCCGATCACAGGAACAGTCACTCCCCGCTTCAATAACTTCTCCTTTATATAAGGAACCGCCTTCGCTGCTTCGTCATTATTTACCGTAATTCGGACCAATTCTGAACCTGCCCGGTTTAAATGCTCGATCTGATCTGCAGTTTCATCAATATCTGCCGTGTCGGTATTGGTCATAGATTGAACCGCTATTGGAGCACCACCGCCTACGGGTACATCTCCTACCATTACCTGAATCGATTTCCGTCGCTTAATATCTGCCATGGTCTTACTTCGTACTTTTTTAATTCTTTTTGCTCAGGTCAAAGAGCTTGCGTTTTTCTTCTTTGGAAAGGGAGTCGTAACCGTTCTTGGAGATCTTTTCAAGGATAGCATCTAATTCTGATTGTTCAACTTCCTCAATAATTTCAGCATCTTTTACGATGTGCATATTTGAATTTCGGGACTTCTTTTTCTTTCCACCTGTGGGTTTTACCTGTCCGAACAAGTATTCAAAATATCGGATAACAAAACTCAGGTCTCGCCCATTTTCATGCGCTTTTATGAACAGATAACCGCCTAAAGCACCACCAAGGTGAACCAGTCGGGCCACGCCGTCTCCGGCCCCCACAAACAATATATCTATGGCGATCCATCCAGCTACAAAATACCGGGCCTGAATGGGGGGAAACAGAAACAGCATAATGGGAGCAGTGGGATATAACATTGCAAAGGCCACCAAAATACCTGTTACAGCCCCTGATGCTCCTATCACTAATGCAGATCCAAAAATAAGCGCCAGCGCAGCATCAAGGAGTGCCCCTAAAATTCCGGCTCCAAAATAAATTACCATAAATGTTCGCGGACCTAAGGTCTCCTCTACCGCTCGCCCCATCCACCAGAGCCAGAGCATGTTAAAAAGGAAGTGTAGGAACCCTCCATGCAGAAACATGTAGGTTATAAGCCGCCAGGGCTGCGTTAGAAATGTGGGAAAACTCGGATCAAAACCAAGATTTGGAACCACCCAGCTATTCAACGTCTGCCCACCGAGCATTTGGATCACAAAAACAATGGCATTGATCAGTATGATGGTTCGGATTGCGACCGGCATTCTTAAAAAGCCACGTTTCATAGCTCCACTGAAGGAATCGTACGAACCGGTTCCTCCGCCAAAATTACCACCACCGGGAAAGTTAAAAGGACGATTAGCCATAGTATTCAGGTTTTTTTAGTCCCCAGTATTTAATAAGTACAAAGCCTACGGCCAGTCCACCCAAGTGAGCAAAGTGAGCGACTCCACTGTTGGGCATCGAAAGTCCGTTGAACAATTCAAACAAACCGTAGAATAAGACAAAGTATTTTGCCTTTACGGGAATCGGCGGAATCAACAGCATGATGTAGCGATCGGGAAACATCATTCCAAAAGCCAGCAAAATACCGAATACAGCTCCGGATGCTCCCAGGGTATAAGTGAAATATCCGCCTACAAACATGTGAATGATAGCTGCTCCAATTCCACATAGCATGTAGTAGATGAGAAAGCGTTTTGAGCCCCATAAATTTTCAATAGCCTGACCAAATATCCATAATGCAAACAGGTTGAAAAGGATATGATAAATATCGGCATGCAGAAACATGTAGGTCACTAGCTGCCACGGGAAAAAACCCTCACCAAGTGGATTTAAAACCAGGTACGGAGCAAGTGTTGCACCAATAGGTGTCCAGCCGGAACCAAAGATCTGCTTGGTTAAAAGAAAGGCTAACACATTGATGATCAACAGGTTTTTAATAACAGGGGGAAATACGGAAAATTGGGTATTGGGTGAAAAATTATCCAAAAATATCTGCTTTATTGATGATTCTTTTTAATACGGGAATATACGTTAAGTCCACTCAAAGTTACGCCGGGAATTCCTTGTCCGGGATAGGTTGTATCTCCACAAAGATACAAACCTTTGAACGGAGTTTCGTGAGGAGTCCATTTTAGCAAGCTTCGTGCCATACTTTGGGGAATTCCGCCTACCCTGCCCTTTTTTCGGTATACCCAGTTTTCCCAGGTAACCGGCGTGGCTGTATGGATCACCTCAATTTGTGCGTCTGCAAAACCAGGCAATTTCTGCTGAAGCAGCTTAACGATAAAATCCTCGACCTGTTGTTTGGCCTCGTCATATTTTCCATTTAAAGAATACCACCGTTCTGGAGAAGCGTGTGTAGAGATGTTTAACGTGCGCATGCCACCCTTAGCCCGCATGGTATCCCCTGCTTTCGACATGGAAACAAACACAGAATCAGAATTTGTATAAGGAACCGTTTCTCCATCATTTAGGTGAATTTGATTATGAAGAGGCAGGTTCTCCGGGTAAGCATCATTGGTTGCAATGCCAAGCGTTATAGCTCCCCAGGCTTCGTCAAAATCGGATGCTTCTTCCATAAAATAGTTGCTCATCTCTCCAGCCGTTATATCCTTCATATTCCAAACCGGGATGTTTGAGATCACAATTGGAGCATTGTAGGTAAACTTTTCCTTCCTTTTGTTTTTGGTTTGAACCGTGAACTTACCTCCCTCACGAGTGATCATCTCCACGCCTTCTTTGGTATGAAGTGCCCCTCCTCTATTCTGAATAAAGGAACGAATGGTGTTGATCATTTCCAGCAGTCCACCGGGTACATAATAATTGGAGTAGTTGGTGTAAGTGAGTCCGGCCGCGCCAAACAAAAAGGGCGTTTGGGCTGAATTTGACTGAGCTGTGATCTTCAGTTGCTCATCAACAAAACGGCGGAATTTCGGGGAATCAACACCGAATTTTTGCATCACATCCTGCACCGACTGCAACGCATATTTCAGCACCCACACATCCAGCGGATTGTTATTGAGGGGAAGCTGTCCCCATTCGGATAATTTCTGAGGTGGAAAAAATGGATTTCTGAGCGAGACTTTCCAAACCAGATCAGACACTTTGAAAGCCTCATCCCAAAAGGCTCGCTGCCCTCGTTCATTCCCAAAAATTCGGACACACTCCTGTATCCATTGCTCACGATCTTTGTAGCGGGTAATTTGCTCGCCATCCAGCCACACCGACATGCTTGGAGTGATCTCATCTCTTGGAATTTGAATTCCTGTTTCCTTCTCAAGCTTCCATAAAGGCTGATTTTCATCAAACCCAATAAGTGTGGTTGCTCCAGATTCGAAAACAAATCCTTTGCGGAAATATGATGAGGAACACCCACCGGGCGCATGCGCTTTTTCTAAAATCAGGACCTTATATCCATCGTTGGCAAGCATTGCACCGGCACTCATTCCGCCCATGCCTGAGCCGGCAATAATTACATCGTAGTCTGTATTGATATCCATGCCCGCCTAACATATTTCGATGGCCTAATTGTTCCGGGCAAATCTCTTATCTGAAAAATAATTCGAAATTTTACAATGCTACAATAGATGAATGTAGAGATTCAGAGTTTTAACCGGCTTGACCGCCTGAGTAGGAATAAATGGTGAGTTCGGAAATCTCCCTGCTCACCAAATATTTGAAACCCAAAACAATCAAGCACCAGTTAAAACAATGATTATAGCATATCGCCAGATCCTTACTCTTCCGAATCTTCAACAAGAAAATCGTTCACATCCAGCCAGTGAATAAAGGCCTCAAACCAACGGTTGCTTGTGCGGTCTGGGTTACCAAGACCGAAACCATGACCTCCATTCTGGTAAAGGTGAAACTCGACAGGCACGCCGGCATCGTACCAGGATTTAATGACACCAAATTCTCCATTAAACAAGAAATCATCCGAAGCAATAGCACTGAACATAGGCGGAGCGTTTTCCGGCACTTCTACTGCATTCATGCCACCATAGATCGGACCAATGAAGGCCAGTTCCATGATCTCTGAGTTTAGCGTAGAGTGCATTGTGAGTCCTGCACCAGCCGAAAAGCCGATCATACCCAGTCGATCTGTATCGACACCCCATTCATCAGCGCGATCAACGATCATCTTATAGGCAGCTTCAGCATCTTCCAGCTGGTTATCCAAATTCCAACTTGGCCGGCTTGGCGGTTCTTCGTCCTGGGGAGTGTCATTTGCTTCTTCTGAAGCATTATCATCCGCTTCTTCAAACGTTCGGTTCATAGAATCCTTGAAATCATCGAGTGACACCGGTGTTGGAAAGAGCCGGTATTTGAGCACGAACGCCGCGATTCCCTGCTCTGCAAGGGCTTCTGCAACTTCCCAGCCCTCATTGCCCAGCGAGAGCCACCTGAAACCGCCCCCCGGGGTTACGATAACAGCGGCACCATTTGCTTTATCTGGATCCGGCAAAAAAGGTGTGAGCGTTGCCTTGGTAATATTCCGGGCCATTGGATCGCCCCATTGTTTGAACCATGTTTCCTCTGCGGGTTGATCTTCAACCCCTCCGGTACCAAGTGGTATGGCATTGGGTTCATCAGGTCTTTCAAGGGGGTAGATCGTTCCGTCCTGTGCTACTGAATTCGTGGTCAACATCACAGCAAATGTTAATAAGAGTACAGAAGTCAGAATAGTATGTATTTTCAAATTCATAATGTTTTCTGTTGTTATGAGTGAATGTGAGTTAGTACGCAAATTGTAACAAATATATATCGCAGTTGCTATAAAATACTGCGGCTTAACCGGTTACACTTTTCAAATTTTTACTAATTGATCGGTTTAACCAGCTGCATTAATTCCCTGTCATGGTTGTTTACTACCTTAGGTTCCTTATCAAAGATCATGGTTTCTCCATTTTCTCGTGAATAGGGTTCCCATGAAGGAAGTTCGTCTTCCACATTTGGATTCCCCGTTTTCGCAAAATTGGTCCATGCCACACTCATCTTATCGGCAAGCTCGTAGGCATCATCTCCTGTACCAGTCCAGTGTTTCCCGAGTTCAATGTTATCAAAAGCCAAAGGAATATCGAGCCCGTGGAATGAACCTCTCGTACTGTCCTCAACCGGACTTTTCCAGGTCAGCATATAAGAATAAACAGGTGCGTCTCTCTTTTCAGAGCGGGCATCAGCGGTCCTGATGGTATAAGGACGAAAAACGGTGTCAATGGATACAAGGTCCTGCGGAGTATACTCCGGGTACGCATTCCCGAAAAGCTCAATGTACTCGTTCGTTTTACTGCCATAGTGTTTTTCTAATCTCTGCCTTGCCTGTTCTAAGGTCAGGTCTTTTTCCCCGTAAGCAGTTCGCATCAACTCATTGAACGTAGTTCCAATTAATAATGGAATGTCTTTTGACAGATCGGAAAACCCGGGAGTAAATGGTTGTTGTAGTAAATTCACACCATCCGGCACGGGACCAAATCCAAACATTTTGCTGGATCCGGGTGTTCTTACCCCCACTGATTTTGCAAGTGCTTTATTACCGGCTTCTACAAGTCTTTTGTACGAAACAGTATCGAGGTTACTCACCTCTTTCTCTTTAATTCCTAAGATGTCTACCACTGCCTGGCCAACTTTTGTTGATTTCTCCTTGGTCATAACATTGATAAGTGTTCCGCTTTGGATGATGGCTTTGTGAAACAAACCCTCTGCCCCAGGCATTGACATTAACGTTCCTACTTTTCCTCCTCCACCCGATTCACCGAAAATGGTAACGTTATCTGGGTCACCGCCGAAATTCTCAATGTTTTCATTAACCCATTCAAGCGCTGCTACAATATCCAGCATCCCTACATTAGCAGAATGAGTATACTTCTCTCCAAAATCAGATAGATCCAGAAAACCGAGAATATTAAGCCGGTGGTTAACTGATACCAATACAACATCCCCGTTTCCCGCCAGCATTTTACCGTCAGTGATGGGATCGTCGCTGGCTCCAACTCTGAATCCACCGCCATGAATCCAAAGCATAACCGGTCTCTTTTTGTCATCCTTTATTCCCTGCGTCCATACATTTGCAGTAAACAATTCATCCTCATTCATCACTGAATCAGGCGACCAGCTGTTAACCTGCATAGCGATTGGGCCAAATTCTTTAGTTTCATGTACACCATCCCAAGAATCAGGTTTTTGAGGAGGCATGAATCTTTCCGCTTTGGCATAAGGAATACCTTTGAACGTGAAAATCCCATCATCAAGCTCTCCTTCAATAATACCAGCCGTGGTGGTTACAATTGGTCTAATCTCCTGGCTTGAAGAAGATCCGCAGCCAATAAAAATGACACCCGGAGCTATTATTAATAAGATGATAAAGAACGTTTGTTTTGTCATAAGAAGTGGTTTATATCACATTAAGCTATCCATCAAGATGTATTCCTGGAATAAGGTATTTACTGGATAAAGAGAAATGAAGTGATCAGTTTTCAAAACCAAAAAAAAGCGCAAGTAAAACGCATCAAAAAATGAGCTTATACTTGCGCTAAAATAGGTTCAATCTGATCAGCTTATTCTACCATGTTCTTAAAAGCTGATCCGAAAATTAAATAACTGGTGTTACCACCAATGGTACCTTCATTTTGTCCCCACAGAAACGGCCAGTCGTCGTAATTCTCGAAATGGTCGGGTTGTCTGAATAACAAACCAGGAGCAACATTCCCTGGAATAAAGGAGAAATCAGCCCTGTTGTTGCCATAAAACACCTCTTTGGGACGAGTGGCTCCCACCGTAGCTACTAACGAATAATTGTGATACGGATGGTTGCCATAAAGCCAATCAGTGGTTTTAAAAGCATGCTCGGCTTCGATGATATCAGGGAAATGTTTGTTCGCGAAGGCAATGGTAGTGCCAAAGTTCACGATGCGACCGGCTCCAGCCCAGTTGCCAAGCCCAATAGGTACACCATAAGGATTATCATTTTCAAGCTCTTTGATGTACTCTTTGTACTGAACTACATACGGGCGGAGTTTTTCCTTGAAGGAAGCGTCCATATGCGGAATGCCGTGTAAAGCATCCAAAATGATAAAACTGACATTCCGTTCAAGCGCTGCAAATAACAGTTCCTGATATTGCTCAGCATATTGTTCTTCGCCGGTAGAGATGTACAGTTGCAGGTTGGTTGAAATATCTGCAAAAGAATCCCACCACCTGTCTTCTTCTTCATCCTGCTCATCGACTAGTAATTCTGTAGCCTCCTCAAGCAGTCTTTTTGACTGATATAAGGCTCTTTCAGAAAGATCGTCGTTGTAGCCTTTTAACGCACGGCTTGCAGCTGCAAACATGCTTGCAGCTCTGAGATCGAGACTGGGATCACGAGTTGTAAATGCCCACATATCATCTTTAACTCCACTGGATTCACCATCTTCGGCTACTTCATACGGGCCGAGTTCAGGGTTGTAGGGAAGCCCATCGGTTAATGAGGCGGCATCACCCAGGTGATGGTAGTTATAGAGAACAGAATTAGAGAGGGCATCAGCCATATGTCCGATGATTTCTGCCTGTGCTACCAAATTCATGGTACCATGTTCAATAAATTGCAAGATATCCGGAGTTCCATCGGGGCGATGAAGTTCAACATACCGTTGTTCATGATCTACAAACGTTTGATCGCGAGTGGGTTGAAATGACTCCCAGGTCTGTACAAAATTTTGAACTACACTTATGTTTGATCCGGTTTCAATATCAAAATCACCAGCATCGAAAAAACCACCTACGTTCAATCCGGGAATTAATTCCAATGCTTCATACTCTGTTTCCGTTGATGGACCTTGCGAATGCAGATCAAAATGATCGGTGTTTGGCGGGGCCTGAAGATATCCTTCTCTGAAGGGCTCGCCATGCCATACTCTGTATCCTTCCCTCACAAACATGTGGTTCATGTGAATGGGGATCCAGATATCGCTGGTGGCATCGGTGATATCTTCATACACATCATTATTTATGATGAAGTTATTCGTTTTATGATCGCCATACTGTATGTAGTAAATACCGGGCGTCTCAACGGAAGAAAAATCAAATTTCACATAATGGTATTTGAAGTAATCACCCCATGATTCAATATCGCCGGTGAATGCTTCGGTCGTTGAACCGTCCTTATTTATTTTATAAAGAGAAGCTGTTTCAAGGGGTTCATCATTCTTGTCCAGTTCAATAACTGAGACTTTAGGCTGCGTTGGCAGATATCCCACCTGAGAAAGACCAATATTTGGTTCTCTGACCCAGTCATTGATGGCATTGGGTTCAACAGTCCATGTTAACACTTTGCCGGTTTTGCCTGCGGGAAGTAGGCTGCGAACCACATACCAGCCGTTTTGTGCCAATACACGTCCGTCAAAAAGCTCAAGATCAGCATCATGGGATGTGATCTCTACCATCCGCTCGGGGTCTTCAGGGGCTAAAATAATATTGCGGCCGGTTTCAAGCGGAAGCGGCTGAATATATCTCTCCGTTCCGCGGTGATCGGAAGTCACATATCCTTTAAATTGTTTCAGCTTTTCACTTTCAGGAATGGTTTTGGTATCACTTACTACGTAGCGCGGAAAACGATTGATGCGATCATCCATCAAGTACGTTTTATTCCAATATTTTGAGGGAAGGAACTCAAGATTAAACCCCGCTTTTCCTTCAAGTTCAGCAGGAACGGGTTCATCCAGATACACAGATATTTCAACACTCTTTCCTTTAGCAGTTACAACTACACGAGAATCAAAATCATACTCTTCATACCTGATCAAAGACTCGATGTAACCCGACTCTTGATCTACTGTTCGCGTTGGTATGGCAGGAACAAGATCCCATTGCTCCGGTGTGTTTGAAAGTCGAACAACTCCACCCTGTGCGGTCCTCACACCGTGATGAATGATCTCAATCCCGGCATTTTTCTCGTCATTAAAACCTCCGGTAAAAAGATTATTGTACACAAGAACATTGACACCTTGCCGCTCGAAATATTCAAGATCATTGAGCTTTAGATCCTGACTCCATGCATAATTTGATGCCACAATTAGTAGCACTATAACTGATAATAATTTTTTCATGTTAATAATATTAATTGTTTAGTGACCCATTGATTGAATTCTAAAATTAAACAAAACGATCAAAAAAGCTATAAATAATTGTCAAAAACACACTTTTAAATTTTTCTACGATCCGACTACCAGGATTTCTACCTAAAATCACATCTGAACAGCTGACATATTCTGCATATTCCATTCAAAAAAGTCACTGGGTTTAGTTAGTTTTATGGTTCACTCATTCTATAGGATTGGCGTACATGAAAACATCTAAGGATATCATCGAAGCAGTAAAGGCTTCTCCTTCAAGCAAAGTAAAACTTGGTGTCTGCGACATCGATGGAATTTTGCGGGGCAAAGTCATTTCCAGGGACAAATTTCTCAAAGCTGTTGATCAGGATCTTGGATTTTGTGATGTGGTTTTTGGTTGGGACGCCAACGATGCGGTCTACGACAACTCCAAAGTAACCGGCTGGCACACCGGCTTTCCTGACGCCAAGGCCACCATCGACCTCTCTACTTTTCGCGAGATTCCCTGGAATGATGACACTCCTTTTTTTCTGGCCGACTTTCATCAGGATGAAGCTATTGCTGCGGTTTGTCCCCGTTCCCTTTTAAAGCGAGTAACTAAGGAAGCACACGACCTTGGCTTCAAACCCAAATTCTCTAACGAATTTGAGTGGTTTAATTTCAGAGAAACTCCCGATTCGCTCAAACAAAAAGATGGAATCAACCCAACTCCCCTCACGCCCGGTATGTTCGGATATTCCATTCTTAGGTCTTCCCAGAATCAAGATTTCTTTGATGATATTTTCAATCTGCTTGGGAAATTTGGAGTACCTATTGAAGGCCTTCACACCGAAACCGGAGATGGCGTATACGAAGCAGCCATAACTTATACCGATATTCTGGAAGCCGCCGACCGAGCCATTTTATTTAAAACCGGAGTGAAGGAAATTGCCTATCGGCATGAGATCATTGCCAGCTTCATGGCCAAATGGAATGTAGACCTTCCGGGTTGCAGCGGGCATATTCACCAGAGCTTGTGGAATGAAAAAGAAGACGCTAATTTATTTTTTGATGAAACTACCGATCATTCCATAAGCAAATTATTGGAGTATTATATTGCCGGTCTGTTGTATTGTATGCCCTATATTTTACCGATGTACGCACCAACCGTTAATAGTTATAAACGCATGGTTGAAGGTTCGTGGGCTGCCACCTCGGTAAGCTGGGGAATCGAAAACCGGACTACCGCACTGCGTGTCATCAATCATGGTAAAGATTCTATGCGGCTGGAAACCCGGATTCCGGGAGCCGATGCCAATCCTTATCTTTCTATGGCTGCAAGTTTGGCTTCCGGATTATATGGTATCAAAAATAAGCTTTCCCTGGAAATTGAGGCTACAACTGGAAATGAATATGCACAAGAAGGTCATCAACCACTCCCCAGAACTTTAGCTGAGGCTACTCAAAAAATGAAGAATTCTGATTTGGCGAATACTCTTTTTGGGGAAGAATTTACCGACCATTTTATACGGACGAGAGAGTGGGAATGGCGACAATTTACTAAAGCCGTTACTGACTGGGAATTAAAACGCTATTTTGAAATTATTTAACCAACCATTTGTATGAAGTTTATTGATTTTAATGAGATTGTGAAGGAAGCCTGGCGCGCTTACGATCCTACCCGAACTATCATCACCATTACGGATATAAGTGCCAAAGTGTCCACAAATCATGTGTACCGGATTACTTTTAAGGACGGAAATATCATCATCGCCAAGCTCTCATATTTTGGACAGTTTGAACATTTTGTGGAAGATCACAGCATTATCAATTCGCTGTCTAACAATCTTCCCGATCCGTTTGAAAACTTCCTGGCTCGTTCCCTCATCAAAGAAAATTCGCTGTTTGTGCATCGTCATACCGATGAGGTTATAGATGCCTGGGTGGTTTTTTACCGGCCCATCAAGATCAAGCGAAAACCGGCTAAGCGACAGTCGAAAGAGCAGATCGAACAGCTGGGGAAGGAATTTGCCAAATTTCACAAAGCCTGCCACACCATCCGGAATACGCTGCCCGGTTCATCCAAAACCCTGGCGGTAGATATCAATCACCTCCTGGAAACACTTGATACCGATGTTGGTCAGCACGAATACCGCATGCACCTGGATAAAATTAAAAACCATTGCAATCTGTTTTTTGAGAATGTGGAAAGACTTGGTGCTAACCAGCTCGATACCATCCCCGTTTTCGTAGACTGGAATATTGGGAATTTTTCAGTGACCCCTCAATACAAATTGTTTTCGCGCTGGGATTATGACTGGTTTCGCATCAGTAACCGGATGATCGATTTCTACTTTTTTGCACGAATTGTATCGGATGTAGGAGATAAAACTGTTTTTAGTTATGATGTAGATCCTTTAATGGAGGAACGGTTTCTGATTTTCCTGAAAGCATATCATAAAGAATATCCGCTTACTGAAACCGAGATCCGCTTTCTGAAAGAAGCTTTCCGGTTTTTTATTCTGAATTATGTGGTGAAGTATGGAAAGTATTTTTTCCACGATATCTTTGCTACCAAGCTTCAAAAAGAAGCCTACGACCGATACCTCCCCCAACTTGATGAAAAATTTGACCCTGAACCTCTCTTAAAAGCCCTGGATCTGTAATGAACATACGTGTCCCCTCTTTTCGCGATATTGCCAAAAATTTTAAAGTCGTTTTCCTCGATTCTTACGGTGTACTCAAAAATCACAAAGGCCTTATTGAAGGCGTACCCGACACCATTAAGTTTTTGCGGGATGAAGGCATTGAGCTTCGGGTTCTCACCAACGATGCCTCCAGAAGTCAACAGCAACAAGCCGACGTTTTTGATCGTCTGGGATTAAAAGATCTAAAAGTTGATGAGATCATCACCTCGGGAATGCTGGCTAAACAGTTTTTAACGCACAAGATCAGGGAAGGTAAAATTGCATATCTGGGCACCGACAGCTCAGCTGAATACATCCTCCAGTCCGGTTTAGATCATATAGCCGTACGAGATATTGATCTGGATGACCTGGATGATATCTCGGCTTTCGTCTTTCTGGATGATGAGGGCTTCGACTGGAACACCGATATTGATACTACGGTAAATTTTCTGCGCCGCAAGACCGTGCCGGTCATCGTTGCCAATTCCGATAAATACTATCCGGTTAACAAAAATGATGTCTCTGTAGCCACCGGCGGACTTGCCAAACTCTGCGAAAGCATGCTCAACAAAAAATTCATCCACTTCGGCAAACCCGATACGCAGATGTTCAACTACGCCTTCGAGCATATCAATCAGGAAGAGTTCAAATACAACAAAGATGACATCCTGATGGTTGGTGATACCCTCAGTACCGATATTCTGGGCGGTAATAAATTTGGATTAAAAACCATGCTGGTCCTCAGCGGTAACACCCGCTCCGATAACGCCGAACTCTGGATCAACTCAACCGGAATCATACCTGACTTTATTTGTGAGTCTATTTTGGCTTGAGATAAGAAGTAGTCAAATTGGAATCTCCATCTTTGTGGCCTAGCCCGGGAAATGCCTCCCATGATTTCGAGTCCTCCCCAAAAGGCGGAAAGATGGATAATTGATTGGTAATTACTCAAAAAAAAGGCGGACAAATCTGTCCGCCCTACGTTTAATTGAGTCACTATAATATCTCGCTCCTGACCCACTGTGTCTAAGCGGGTTTAGGGCTTCGCTATTTTATTCTAACCCTACACGCTGGAAGATGCGGTCCACATTTCGGGTGTGGTGGTTCAGGTCGAACGCTTCATCAATTTCTTCCTGAGTCAGCGTTTCCTGAATCGTATTATTGGCTTCCACGATTGGTTTGAACAGTGTTTGCTCTTCCCAAGACTTCATAGCAAGGGGTTGCACCGTATCGTAAGCTTGCTCTCGTGGCATTCCCTTGTCGATCAATTTGTGAAGAAGTCGTTGTGAAAAAACCAGTCCCTGTGTTTTCCAGATATTAGATTCCATGTTATCCTCAAAAACAACAAGGTTTTCGATCACCCCGGCAAACCGGTTCAGCATATAATCCAGCAAGGTTGTGGCATCCGGAAGGATAATTCGCTCGGCAGAGGAATGCGAAATATCACGCTCGTGCCATAGAGGAATATTCTCAAAACTGGTGACCATGTAGCCACGAAGAACCCGTGCACATCCCGAAATATTCTCTGAACTAATAGGATTGCGTTTATGTGGCATGGAGGAAGAACCTTTCTGCCCTTTTCGGAACGCTTCTTCTGCTTCACGCAACTCACTACGCTGCAGATGACGAACTTCGACCGCCATCTTTTCAAGGGTTGAACCGATCAAAGCCAGTGTTGAAAGATAATAGGCATGTCGGTCGCGCTGTAAGGTCTGGGTTGATATTGGAGCCGGACTCAGTCCCAGTTTCTCGCAGGTATATTCTTCCACTTCAGGAGGAATGTTTGCAAAAGTTCCCACCGAGCCGGATAGTTTTCCAAACTCAACATCTGCAGCTGCTCTTTTGAAACGCTCCAGGTTTCGGTTCATTTCCGCATACCAAAGCGCACACTTCAACCCAAAAGTAGTCGGTTCAGCATGGATGCCGTGGGTACGACCCATCATTACCGTGAATTTGTGTTTTTTTGCTTTATCAGCGAGTACGTCAATAATCCGTTCTATTCCTTCTAAAAGAATTTCATTCGCTCTTTTCAGGCGAACTCCCCATGCGGTATCCACTACATCTGTAGAAGTAAGTCCATAGTGTACCCACTTCTTTTCGTCGCCAAGGGTTTCAGAAACAGCACGTGTAAAGGCAACTACATCATGTCGGGTTTGAGCTTCAATTTCTTTGATTCGGGCAACATCAAAACTGGCATTTTCATACAGCTTTTCCACATCCTCCATAGGGATCTTGCCGAGCTTAGCCCATGCCCAGCATGCAGCAAGCTCCACGTCCAGCCAGGCTTGAAATTGTTGTTCATCGGTCCACAGATCCGACATTTCTTCGCGGGAATAACGAGCAATCATGCGATCTTTTTTTGAATTAAAAATTACGCAATAAAGATAAAGCTTTTCTTTTTCAGGTTTAAGAATCATTTCACTTAAAAAACTGAAAGGGCTTTTCTAAAAGATTAAGGCAATTGGAACCGCTTTCAGAACAATTATTAGTCAATGTAAAATATCATGCACTTAAGTAATGTTATTATGCTTATTTAATTAAATAATTATGTTTGATTATTAATTTCACCTAACTATTTTAGTACCAGCTTATTTAGTTGTTCAAGCTATTCACTCACTCAACCTTAATTAAACTCTTTACAAATGAAGTTACGTTACGGAATAATACTAACCGCACTTGTGTTGCTTTTTGCAGATCCGGCCTCAGCCTTTACTGATGTGGCAGGTACAGCCACCGAATCTGTTGAAGTAGCCGAAGAGAATACCTTCCAGGCTTATGGAAATGAGTATTCCACTCTTGATGAATTCAAAGCCTCCACCGACTACATAAAATTTATTATCGACAACCTCTGGATACTGATCGCTGCCTTTATGGTATTGATGATGCACCTCGGGTTTGCTACCGTTGAAAGTGGACTCACCCAGGCTAAAAACGCAGTTAATGTGATCTATAAGAATGTATTCATTCTTACTATTGGCATCATTCTGTATGCTTTTATCGGGTTTCAGATCATGTATCCCGGTGATTTCAACGGTTTCTTTGGCTTCGGAGGTTTCGGCATAGGCTTTGATGCTTCTGATCCCATTGGCATGCTCACTCCTGCTTATGGACTTGATATGACTATCTGGACTGATTTCATCTTCCAGGCTATGTTTGCCGCAACTGCTGCAACCATTGTTTCCGGTTGTGTGACGGGCCGAATCAAGCTTTCTTCTTTCATGCTATTTGGAGTGCTGCTACTTGCATTTGCATATCCTGTAACCGGAAGCTGGCACTGGGGTGGTGGCTGGTTATCAGAACTTGGCTTTTACGATTTTGCTGGCTCAACGCTTGTTCATGCTGTAGGCGGATTTGCCGGGCTTGCCTGTGTCCTTCTTTTAGGATCGCGAACGGGGAAATATAAAGACGGAAAAGTGCACGGAATTCCTGCCCATAACATTCCTTTAGCAACCATCGGTGTATTTCTGCTTTTCCTTGGATGGTTCGGTTTCAACGGAGGTTCTGTATTAAGTGCTGATCCTGAAACAGTTTCCTACGTATTTGTAACCACGGCTCTTGCGGCTTGTGCCGGTGCATTGGCTTCCATGATCACCACACAGGTGGTAATGAAAAGCCTGGATGCTCCTATGGCACTAAACGGTATTTTAGCTGGACTGGTAGGAATTACTGCCGGTGCAGATGTTGTATCTCTGATGGATGCCGTAGCCATAGGTGCCATTGCCGGAGTGATCGTCGTCCTTTCTATCCTTATGTTTGACAAGCTTAGAATTGATGATCCTGTAGGCGCGATCTCTGTTCACGGGGTATGTGGAATCTGGGGAACTGTAGCTGTAGGTATCTTCTCAGCTGATTATAGCTTTGGAATCCAATTATTGGGTACACTCTCCATCGCAGCATATACCTTTATCTTTTCACTGATCGTATTTGGAGCTATAAAATATACACTCGGTGTGCGTGTCTCTAAAGAAGTTGAATCAGATGGACTGGATATATCTGAACACAAGAATCATGCATATCCTGATTTCTCCCCTGTTAAAACGTCAGAACTGGGAGCTTTTGCAGACTAAGTAAAACTCACATCAAAAATTCTTCCTTGCCCGGAAAGATCATTTTTCGGGTAAGGGAGATTATTGAAGAACAAATTTCAGAGATTGCCATAACTATGACTATCCAAAGAGGCACATCTCAATCACTCACTCATAACTTATCAGAAACTCAGATCATGAATACTTCAACAAAAATTACCCACTATTTAAAGACATCACTTTTGGGGCTGCTATTTGCTACCCTGCTTGCAACCTTAAATCCAGAAACGGCCAAAGCACAGGAAGTTGATGCCGGCTTCGACCTCTATAGCACCTATGTATTCCGTGGAGTCGCTTTCTCGGGGCCATCCCTTCAACCTTATGTAGAATACTCATCCGGCGGTTTTGCAGTCGGTGCCTGGGGTTCTCAGGGCTACGATGGCTTCCAGGAAATGGATCTCTATGCCGGATATGAATTCGACTTTGGCCTGAGTCTTGGGGTAACAGATTATTACTACCCCGGTACACTTTGGTTAGATGGAGACAGCCATGCTATTGAGATCAACGCCGGATATGGCATCGAAAGTTTCTCACTTGCCGCAAATTTCATTGTAAATGAAGCTCCAGGCGCTGGTTCGGCCGGTGGTGATCTCTATTTTGAAGCCGGTTATTCATTTACCGCCGCTGATGTATTTATTGGCGCCGGTGATGGCTGGCACTCAGGTTCTGGTGATTTCGCACTCGTAAATGTGGGGGTCAGCACTGGAAAAGAGATCAAAATCACCGACACATTCTCAATACCGCTAACCGGAGCCGTGGTTTTTAATCCAGACTCTGAACAATTGTATATCCTTGCGGGTGTTTCATTCTAAATAACACAAATGTTACTGATCCCATTAAAATGACTGCTTAACCAAGTTGTCATTACCATAGCGCATACCTTAAAACCGGATGGAATAAACCATCCGGTTTTTTTATTGCACCGGAATTTTAAGCACCGTCCCCTCTTCAATTTCCTGGTCGAGATCCACCTGATTTAAGATTGCCAGATCCATGGGCTTAATATCCATGGGTAATTCATTGGGTAAAAATTCAGAGAATGGAGCCGTTCTGGAAGTGGTAATAAGTTCAAGCCGAACCGGTTGAACATTCAGGATATTTGGGTCTGTAACCTGCGAAAAACTTTCGGGAAGCGAACTGAATCGCTCTTCATAACTGGAATACTGGTTAGTGGGAGTATAACTAAGAAACTGAAATATATTCCCCTGAAAACCTAAAGCGGTAAGCTGAATGCGGAGTTCTGTGCTGTCTTGGGTAAAAGCAGTTGCAGTGCCTCTGTAGCCCTCAATTCCATTTTTTGTATACGCTCCTTGTTCAAGTGGAATGATCCCATCCTGCCCTAAAAATCCTCTTACTGAACTTTCAGGAGAATCACTTTCGCTGTCTATGGTAAACTGGCTTATAGCCGTCTCATCATCATTCACCAAAATTACAGCAGAGGGTTGATTGATCAGATTAAATCCATTGGGAACCATAAACTGAAATTCCAGATCAGGGTGATAAAAGATCCCATCCATCACAAAACCTTCGCGGGGATTTTTACCATACATCAGGTTTTCGATCATAGACAGGTATTCTTCCTTATCCAGAGTATTTTGCTCATATCCTTTTTTGGCCCATTCTTCAGCCAGTTCGGGGATCCTTTTCTCTCTTTCACCGGGATCGGGGTGGCTGGACAGCAGTGTTGGAATTCCTCCCCCTCTTTGTTCTGAGATTCGTTTTAGAGAGGTGAAAAAATCAGCTCCTTCGGCAGCTACATAGCCTTCCATCGCAGAATATTCTACGCCGAGCGCATCTGATTCACGTTCGTCATCTCTTCCGTATTTAAGGAACATAAGTTGGGCAGTCTGGCTGCTGAGTTGCAAAATACTGCCTCCATCATAACCGAGTGATTCCCCCAAAACAGCCCCGCCAATTATAGCAACCTGACCTAATTGCTGCTCCACGGCACGCTGAGATGCATGTCGGGCCGCAACGTGGCCAATTTCGTGTCCCAAAACTACGGCTAACTGGGCTTCATTATTTAAGTGAGCCAGCAAACCGCGGGTTACATAAATGAAGCCACCTGGGAGCGCAAAGGCATTCACCACATCACTATTTAAAACACGAAATGTGAATTCAGTATCTTGAAATTTCTGAGGAGTATCTTCTCTTCTAAGATGACTATGCGCCAGCAGATCTTGTCCAATTTGAGACACATAGGCCGAAAGCTCCTCATTATCGTATAACCCGTACTGAGCAATGATCTCCTGATCAGCCTGAGCACCGATCTCCTCTTCCTGCTCCCAACTGTAGCCAAAAGCCCGCTTATTCCCTGATACGGGATTCACCTCCAGCGATACACATCCATTTAAAAGAACAGCGAAAACTAAAACGGGTAGCAGGTAGTATTTTCTAATATTCATAATGAAAGATTTGAATCTGTGATTAGCTATAAATGGTAATAAAATGTTCGAACTTTTGTTCCGTCAAAAGGACTAGCCTATGATATTGACTTCCGGTGTTAAGGCAATACCAAACTTTTGTTGTACCGAATGCTGAATTTTGTTTGCCAGATCCCAGATCTCAGGACCCGTTGCATTTCCATAATTCACGATCACTAACGCCTGCATTTTGTGAACCCCCGCATCCCCGAATCGCTTTCCCTTCCAGCCACACTGATCGATAAGCCAGGCAGCAGGGATCTTAATTTCATCACCGGCGGGATAATGAGGTATTTCAGGATATTCTTTCTGCAGGGTGTGGAACTGATCTTTTGATATCACCGGATTTTTAAAAAAGCTCCCGGTGTTTCCAATTTTTGAAGGATCTGGAAGTTTGCTTTCGCGAATTTCGATCACGGTGTTGCTAATATCACGAATGGTTGGTTTTGAAATCCCTTTTTCAGCCAACGCATTGGTCAGGGCTTTATATGAAGTAGTTATTTCAGGATGCTTTTGAAGTCTCAGAACTACCGAGCAGATCACATATTCACCCTTAAGCTCATTCTTGAAGATACTGTCGCGATACCCAAAGCGACATTCTTCCTTACTGAATGTTCTTCGTTCTCCTGTTGAGACCTCTATGGCTTCCAGGCTTACAAAAACCTGATCAAGCTCTACGCCATAGGCCCCGATGTTTTGTATGGGTGCGGCCCCTGTTGAACCGGGAATCAGCGATAAGTTTTCAATACCTCCCCAGCCTTTTTCCACGCAATACATCACAAGTTCATGCCAGTTTTCCCCGGCTCCGGCTTTAAGCAGAAGATGATCATCATTTTCATTCTGAATTTCTTTCCCCTTAATGTTCATACGTATCAGGAGTCCGTCATAATCATCTACGAAAAGAACGTTACTTCCACCGCCTAAAAAATACATAGGAAGATGTTGATCCCGGGCAAAAGCGAGCACTTCTTTTAATTCTTCCAGGGTATCTACTTCAGCAAAAAAACGGGAGGTTGCAGAAATACCCATCGTATTATATGCTGCAATATTGAATCCTTCCCGAATAACCTCTGGCTTGGTATTCATCCTATTTTTCTGAAGATTCACTTTCTTTCTTGGGTTCAACCTTTACCCGTACTTTCCTGATTCGATTATTTTTTACGGAATGAACCGTCAGCTCAAGATCCTTATACATCATCCGCTCTCCCACCATTGGCAGGTTTTCGGTGAGGTGATATATGAGCCCACCGAGCGTCTCAAAGTCATCATCATCACCGGTCACTTCCGTCTCAAGAATCTCCTCCATATCATCCAGGTCGATCTTGGCATCAAAGATATAAATACCACTTTTGAAGCGGGTGTAGAGGGTTTCTTCTTCTCCTGAATCGTCGGTTATATCACCCACAATTTCTTCAAGGATGTCATCCATGGTCACAATCCCCTCAGTGCCACCGTATTCATCAACCACAATGGCGATATGTGTTTTTTCCTGCTGAAAATCGCGGAGTAGGTCATCCAGTTTTTTGGTAGCCGGAATAAATAGTGCTTTCCGGGATACTGTTTTCCAGTTAAAGGAAGGCTCTTCAACCTCCTCATTCAAATATGGCAGAACATCTTTGGCATAAAGCACACCTACGATGTTATCCAGATCGTTTTCATATAAAGGCATTCTCGAAAGTCCGTTTTCACGGATCTTGGTGAGCACTTCTGGCAAAGAATCATCCAGTGAGATAGCCAGGATATTTACGCGTGATGTCATGATCTCACGTACGGCTATATCGCCAAATCCAATTACATTCTCGATGATCTCCCGCTCATCCTCCTTAATAGACCCTTCCTGCTCGCCCACTTCTGCCATGGTCCGGATATCTTCCTGTGTCATTTTACTGGTAGGTTTGGGAAGATACTTTTCAAGGCTGATGGTGCTGTCGGCAATAAGCTTGGCAAAGGGCTTCATCAACACAAATAAAGTGTAGATAAAAGCACTGTTCTTTCTGGATACTTTGAGGGGATTGTTTATTGCGATGATCTTTGGGGTGATCTCACTCAAGATGAGAATCATAAAGGTAAGGACGATCACTTCTATGGTAAACACAATAACCTCTGACCAGCCAAAAGCAGCTACAATATCTCCTGTGATAACCGCTGCCAATACTGAAGCAACGATGTTAGCAAAGGTATTCCCGATCAGAATAGTAGCCAATAAACGTCTTGGCTTATCCAGCATTTTGATGATTCGGTCATCAGCAGAACCCGCTGACTGATCCTGTTTAAGATCTTCCATACGGGTTGAAAGGGAAAAAAGGGCAACTTCAGATCCTGAGAAAACAGCTGAAAAAGCCAATCCAAGGAACAGAATAAAAAGCTGGATACCGAGTACCAGAGGATCTAAGGCGTATAATTCAGGAAGTTCTGCTACTGTGAGCAAACTATCCTGAACCGTACTGAAGGGTTCGTCAGATATATCCAATTAGATTAGATGTTTTTGAACGTGAATACAATTTAGTGACGTGCAAAATAACAGATTTTGCGTAAAGGTGAATAAAAAAAACGGCACAGCTGTACACTGCACCGTTTCCATATTTGATTGTAGGATCACATCTTAGAATGGAAGGTCGTCATCCATGTCGTCAAAGTTGCTGTCCAGCTCTACATTACTGCTCATTTGCTGCGCACTACCTTGATTTTGATTCTGACCCTGATTTTGCTGCTGTGGTTTTCCGCCACCACCACCCTGACCTGAATTAGGCGAGCTGTCAAGCATTACCATTCGCAGTGCTTTAATTTCTGTGGTATATCGCTTTTGGCCATCCTTATCTTCCCACTGGCGGGTTTGGATAGGTCCTTCGATGTAGACTTTGGAACCTTTTGTAAGGTACTGCTGACAAACTTCAGCGGTACGTCCCCAGGCAACTACACGATGCCATTCTGTGCGTTCCTGCCATTCGCCATTACCATCTTTATAGCGCTCTCCCGTTGCAATACTTAAAGTTGCCACGGCTGTATTGTTCTGTGTATATCGTACTTCCGGATCTTGGCCTAAATTTCCAATGATCATTGCTTTGTTAAGTGAACTCATATCGTATCCTATGATTTTTTTGCTGTTTGTTTATAATGTAAGAGTAACTTCAGAACAATTCCTTACACAATTTTTTAAAAAAACTTTCAATCATTAAGTCTTACTTAATGATTAGAATTTAAATTTCATCCATTTACGGCAACTATTTCTGCTTCAATCTATGATGTAACAAAACGCATTTGTTCTACTCTTGTACTTAAATAAATGAAGGACATGCTATGTTATCAGATCTAATTACACAGGATTATGCTGAGAAGTCAGAATCTCAAACAGACTATATCCAAAAAGCCAAAGTTGCCTTGTTGATAATCGCCTCTATTTTATTATTGATACTTTCTGTTTAAGGCACATATGATTTTACCGAAACTCGGAATTGTTGGGTGATTTTTTATATCATCCACTATGAGCAATTCAAAGATTCCCTATTGGGCAAAGATCATTATTGGCATTGTAGTTTGTAACGCTGTCGGGCTCTTGGCGAGCAGTGTTACCTTACCCGCAATTGATGGCTGGTACGCCGGTCTCAACAAACCTTTCTTCAATCCCCCCGGCTGGCTTTTTGGCCCTGTGTGGACTACCCTCTATACTTTCATGGGGATCTCCGCCGCGGCTATCTGGCAGGTTGGCTTCAATCACCCGAAAGTAAAAGAAGCTCTCGCTATTTTTGGTGTACAACTTGGCCTCAATGGAATTTGGTCTTTCCTGTTTTTTGGCTATCAAAGTCCGCTTTTTGCTTTTATTGAAATTCTATGCTTACTGATTGCCATCATCGCAACCATACGCATATTCAAAGAAATTAAACCATGGACCGCCTGGCTGTTGATCCCATACCTTGCCTGGGTGATGTTTGCTTCTATCCTCAACTTCTCTATTTACCTTTTAAACTGATCTGACATGAAACTTCAAAAACTATTCTTCCTCCCTCTTTTTCTCTTTTTTCTGATCACATCTGCTCACGCTCAAATTGATGATACCTATTTCGATTACATGGATGTATTTGAGCTGCAGCTGGTCGGGAATCCTGAAATTTCTCCTGATGGAAATACCATTATCTATCAACGAAACCAGTTTGATGTAATGACTGACCGCCGGTTTTCTAATCTTTGGAGTATTTCATTTTCAGGAAAAGAGCACCGCCCTATAACTTCAGGGAAAAGCAATTATGGAAATGTAACATGGGCGCCCGGCGGAGATCGAATTGCATACACCTCCAGTGAAGAAGGTTCAAATCAAATTTTTGTGCATTGGATGGATACCGGTGCTTCCGCCTCCATCACCAATCTGACAGAAAGCCCTGGAAACCTGAGTTGGTCGCCCGATGGAAGCAAGTTGTTGTTCTCAAAATTTGTACCCGGTTCCTCTTCTGTGGTGAAGGCCGAATTGCCCTCTCCGCCGGAAGGAGCCAAATGGGAAGAACCGGCAAAAGTGATCGATAAAGCGGTATACCGTCGGGATGGAGGCGGGTATGTGGAAGATGGCCATTCTCACATTTTTGTGATATCTGCCGAAGGCGGAGCTCCACGACAACTAACTTCCGGCAATTATGATCACGGCTCGCCAACCTGGACACCCGATGGAAATATACTTTTTACAGCCGATCGCTCCGGAAATGCTGATCTGGATCCCAACAATGAGCAGATCTACGAAATGAATATTGAGACGGGTGCCATGACCAGGATCACCGATAAACGAGGGCCACACAGCAATCCAGTCGTTTCTCCGGATGGAACACTGATCGCCTACACGGGATACAAAGACGAATTTTTGGGTTATCAGCTTACCGATCTGTATATCATGAACAGAGAGGGTTCAAACCTCCGAAAGATCTCGCAGGCAGTCGAAAATGATGTCTCCTCCATCAGATGGGCCGATGACAGTCGATCCCTGTATTTCAGATATACGGAAGAAGGCGTGGCAAAAGTGGGCAATATCAAACTTAATGGAGATTACACGGAGATCGCTCAACATCTTTCAAGCACAACTATTGGTCGCCCTTACAGCGGGGGTTCATACTCTGTAGCCAAGAATGGTCGATTTGCGTTTACTTCCGGAACTCCGACACAGCCTGCAGAACTGAGTGTGGGACACTTCCCTACCCGGATGAGCAATCAGCAACTCACAAATTTGAACGAACAGTTCTTAAAATCTAAGGAACTGGGACAGGTTGAACAGTTCTGGGTGAATTCCTCCGTGGATGATTTTAAGATTCAGGGCTGGATCATCACTCCTCCCGATTTTGATCCCAATGAGCAATACCCCATGATCCTGGAAATTCATGGCGGACCTCATACAGCTTATGGTCCACAGTTCACCCCGGAATTACAGCTGATGGCAAGCCGTGGTTATGTGGTCGTTTATACAAATCCGCGTGGAAGCACGAGTTACGGGAAGGAATTTGCGGCCTACATCAACCATAATTATCCAAGTGAAGATCATAATGATCTGATGGATGCGGTGGATCATGTACTCGACCAAGGTTATATCGATGAAGACAATCTCTTCATTACCGGCGGAAGTGGCGGTGGCGTGCTCAGCTCATGGGCTATTGGCAAAACTAACCGGTTTGCAGCTGCTGTAGTGGCCAAGCCTGTGATCAACTGGTACAGCTTTGTGCTTACCGCCGATGGTTCTCCCTACTACAGCAAATACTGGTTCACCAAAAAGCCCTGGGAAGACCCCCAACAATACCTTGAACGATCCCCTATTTCCCTTGTTGGCAATGTGACTACCCCAACCATGCTACTGACAGGTGAGCAAGATTACCGGACTCCCATGAGTGAATCTGAGCAGTACTACGCTGCCCTCAAACTTCAGGGAGTTGATGCAACTCTGGTTCGAATTCAAGGCTCAGGACATGGAATTGCCGGCAAGCCGAGTAACCTGTTCCGAAAGGTAGCTTACATTCTTGGCTGGTTTGAGAAGTATAAGGAGTAGCTGTCAGACTTCAGCTTTGGTTCTGGTCGTGAACTTAAAAGGAGGTTGACTTAACTTACCAAGTGTTTGCAAGAATTAGATTTCCGCCTTCGCGGAAATGACCAATACCAGCATCAAGCTTAATTCTGACTGCTTACTTCAAAAATAACACCCACGACACTGGTTCAAACGTCCGCCTGGACCGTAAAAACCAAAAGCTGAAATTTAACTACTAATACCTAAAGCTTCTTCCAAAAAAGACTTCTTAAAGCACTCACTATTCAATATCTTCAGCCAAAAGAAATTCCACCTCTAACATATTTCAGATGGTATTTGCGGTAAGCCTTCCCTTTTTGAACGAGATCGTTGCGCTGTTTCTAGTCAGTGTGTTGATCGCCTACATTTGTTACAAGATCAAGCTGGTTCCCATTGCCGGATTCTTGATCGCCGGGGTCATCATTGGTCCCAATGCATTAGGCTTGGTTCAGGATATCGAACTTGTGGATATGTTAGCGGAGATAGGGATCATCCTGCTCCTTTTCACGATCGGTATCGAATTCAGCCTGGAAAAATTAGCCCGAATACGGAAAGCAATTTTAGTAGGTGGCGGTTTACAAGTTGGACTTTCCATCGCCTCAGTAGTCGGAATTTTATTTTTGTTTGAAGTAGACTGGAAAGTAGCCGTCTATACCGGCTGTTTAGTTGCTTTGAGTTCGACAGCCATTATTTTAGGGCTCTTAAGTGAACAAGGCAAAACAGATACACCAACCGGACGACTTTCACTTGCCGTCCTTATTTTCCAGGATCTTGCCATTATCGCAATGGTTCTTCTCGTTCCTATTCTATCCGGCCAAAGTGATTCCGTTTCTGATGTTTTTATTGTACTCGGAAAGGCTGTAGCCTTAATTGTGATCGTTATTATCGCAGCCAGAAAAGTTGTTCCCTGGATCCTTGAAAAAGTAGCTCAAACACGCCGGCAGGAATTATTCTTACTCACCGTGATGGCTATCTGTTTTGGCACCGCGGCCCTGACCAATCTTGCCGAAGTGAGTCTTGCGCTAGGTGCTTTCCTTGCCGGACTTGTAGTGAGTGAAAGCCATTACAGCGATCATGCCCTAAGTGAGATCCTTCCACTGAAAACCATTTTCAATGCTGTATTCTTCGTTTCTGTGGGAATGCTGCTCGATCTTCAGTTCGTGCTCGATTATCCCTTGCTACTACTCAGTGTAGCCGTCGGTGTTTTAGTACTGAAATTTGTACTCAGCTCCATCAGTTTGTTGGTACTTGGGTATCCCATTCGCATTGCAGCAGCTACCGGTTTGGTACTAGCCCAGATCGGGGAATTCTCTTTTGTACTTGAACGTGCCGGCCGAACTGCCGGGTTAACGCCAGGTGGCTATGGTGAAATTGGGTCACAGACTTTTATTGCCGTGTCCGTCTTATTGATGCTATTGACACCGCTTTTCTTAAAAGTGAGCCCAAAGATCGGAGATCTGTTATCTCGTACTCCACTCCGAAAGATCGGCGCTAAACTAGAAGAATCTATTTCTGAAGAAGAAAAAACAGACCTCGAAGATCATGTAATATTAGTGGGATATGGCCCGGCAGGACGTAATCTTGCCAAAGTATTCAAAGACACTGGTATTCCCTTCATTGTGGTAGAAATGAATCCGAAATCGGTTAATGAGATGCGTGATGAGGGAATTAATGCTGTATATGGAGATGCTTCCCGAACTCATATAATGGAACACGCCGGAGTTCATAAAGCCAAGCTTTGTGTGGTAGTGATCAACGATCCTCGCATAACGCCCCGTATCATAAAACTGGCAAATTACCTCAACCCTACTATTGAGGTGATAGCAAGAACCAGATATATGAGTGAAGCTGAGTTCCTTAAAGAAGCCGGTGCCGATCAGGTTGTTCCTGCTGAAATGGAAACTACCGTGCGCCTGTTTTCCAACGTGCTGAAATCCTATATGATTCCTCAGGAAGAAATTGAACAGCATATCAGTGAACTCCGGAAAGAGGATTATCAGGTTTTACGAGGAAGCATTCAGGAAGCTCACCTTATGGTACTTCAGGGACTGGATGAGGAAGGCCTGCATACCCGCGCTGTAATGGTGAAAAAGGGTTCTTATGCAGCGGGTAAATCACTATCTGAATTGATGCTGAGAAATAAATATCAGATCACAGTGCTCACCGTGCACCGCAATAACAATAATATTGGTAATCCGGCCGGAGAATTCACCTTAAAAGCAGGAGATCGTTTGGTGATGGTTGGACTGGCAGAACGCTTTGCCGATGCAGCTGAGATCTTCCGCGAATCAGAGATGCCGGAAGAATTGAAGGGTGAAGTCTAACAAAAAATCTAACTCTTCATGAATTCTTAATGAGATTTTCATAGTTACACGAAAGTTCTATCAACTTCAATGCTATGAAAACAAAAACGGCCTATCATCATGTCCTCATAGAAAAGCAAGAACATTCCTTTTATCAGCTGATAAAGAATTCGTTTGATATCATTGTAATGCTGGATGAAACCGGTAATCAGTTCTTTGTTAATGAATCCTGTAAAAACATTTTGGGGTATGAACCGGAAGAACTGATCAATATTGATGTAATTGGGACAATGATCCACCCGGATGATAGAGATATGGTTAGGTCAGCCTTTCAGGATGTTATTAATGGCAATGCACATGGAGATATTCAATACCGCCACCAGCATAAAAATGGGGGTTGGATATATTTAGAAGCTGTTGGTAATGATCTTTTAACTGAACCTTCTATACAGGCTGTAGTACTGAATGTCAGAGATGTAACACAGCGCATAAAAGCGGAGAAGAAATTAAAAGAAAATCAAAACCACCTGCAGGCTCTTAATGCAAGTAAGGATAAACTACTTTCCATAATAGCTCATGACCTCAGAACCCCTTTAAGTGCTATCATAGGTTTGAGTGAACTACTTCCCGACCTGCTTAAAGATGGAGAAATTCACAAGGCTGAAAATTTCACTTCCATTATCCATCAGTCAACGTTACAAATGAGTGAATTGCTCGACAATCTCCTAATGTGGGCTCGAAATCAATCCGGAAGGATCGACTATACCCCCAATGAATTCATTATCAATGAACTGGTAGAGAAATCCATTTCACATGAAATGGAATCGGCTCATCAAAAATCTATCAATATCTCTTATCCAAGTTCTGAAGTTATCTTTATGAATGGTGATGAAAATATGCTTGGTACCGTAATGAGAAATCTGATCTCAAACGCTATTAAATTCACTCCTGAGGGTGGAGAAATCGTAATAACTTCAATACTTAAGAACCAAGAAGTAATGGTAACGGTTAGTGACAACGGAACCGGTATTCCTAAAAATAAAATTCACACTCTTTTTCAGATCGAACATTCGAAATCAATAAACGGCACTAATGGCGAAAAAGGCTCTGGCCTTGGGCTGCTTTTATGTAAAGATTTTATCCAAAACCATGGGGGAAAGATCTGGGCAAAGAATAACTCCAAAAAAGGAGCCACCTTTTATTTTACGGTTCCAAAAAATTGAATTTTATACTTATTCCTGCATCTGTTTTATTGGAAAATTAGTTGTAATTACTTCCAGGCTCCCAGTATCAATCCCATCAGCGTAAACACAACCACCCAGAACCCGCCATTAATGAAGATGTATTTCCAGGATTTTTGTTCATATAACGCATTTACTCCTATCGCCATAGCTACCCATCCGAAACCGGTTAAAAACCCGTAGAAAGATCCCGTTCCGGCAGTAATCATAGCGGACGCCTCAGGATCACCACTTCCGTAGAAAAACATGGCCAAACAAAACGCCATGATGAATTGAAATACAAAAGTGAATCCAAATATCTTGCCCATATTTCCGGCTTGAGCATCCTCTTCCGTCATGCCAACAGAAGCCATCCAGGGTTTACCGAATAACGGTCCGTACCAGATAAAACCAATTGCGAATCCTACCAAAGATGCAGCGACTACAGCCATCCAGTTAATTGCATACATTTCCATAATTTGACCTCCAAAATAGTGTTATTGTATTGTACCGATTCTTTATTACTTCATGAATCGCAACTAATTAACAAAATTTCAATCGTTCCTACAATATCCTCATGAATATATCTCGAAAATTCTTTTTTGGAACCGAGCTTTTGTGTGATATTTCTTACCTTCCACGTCCATGAAACAAGAAATAAATTCGCAGCATGAAATATCCTGATTTTAATCAGACCATTTCCATTGATGAAGTTGGCGTTGAAGAACGAGTATCTCGACTGAATAAAAGAAGTATAAAGAAAGATTCTAAGGTTCAGGCCCTCAAACTGGCCTTGAGTATGATCGACCATACCACCCTTGAGGGAAGTGATTCCCCTGGAAAAGTGATTCAGCTTTGTAAAAAAGCACGGCAGCCTCACCCTGCCATCCCGGATCTGCCTACAGTAGCTGCGGTTTGTGTATACCCCAGAATGGTGAGTGTGGCTAAAAAAGAATTAAAGGGCTCAGGAATACATGTAGCCAGTGTGGCAACGGCCTTCCCAAGCGGGCAAGCTCCTCTCTCCCAGCGACTCGACGACACCAAGTTTGCCGTAAATGAAGGAGCAGACGAAATTGACATGGTAATCAGTCGCGGCGCTTTTCTGAATGGTGAATTTCAGCTCGTTTTTGATGAGATCGCTGCCGTAAAAGAAGCTTGTGGAGATGCTCACCTAAAAGTGATCCTGGAGACCGGAGAACTTCATACCTACGAAAACGTCCGAAAGGCAAGTGACATTGCCATGCACGCCGGTGCTGATTTCATCAAGACATCTACAGGGAAAGTGAGCCCTGCTGCAACACAGCCTGTAACCCTTGTGATGCTGGAAGCCATTCGTGATCATTATTATGAAACCGGCAAGATGATCGGAATGAAACCGGCCGGCGGCATCCGAACTGCGAAACAAGCTATTCAGTATTTGGTATTAGTGAAAGAAACCCTGGGAGCTGCCTGGCTGAATAAAGATTATTTCCGCTTTGGAGCCAGCTCTCTAACCAACGACCTCCTCATGCAAATTGTAAAGCAGCAAACCGGTCACTATCAATCGCTGAATTACTTTAGCAACGATTGATCTATCCCCCTATAAAGAATTTGAATTAAGAAATACGATTATGTCTAACACAGAAACCAAAGAAGCCGCTTACAAGCCCACTTCACCCAATTCTAAACTTGATTTTGCTTCAGTCTGGGAATATGCTCCTGCCCCGCAAGATTCCAAATTTGCTGAAGTAAAAGATCAGTACGATCTGTTTATTGGCGGGAAGTTTGTGAAGCCTTCCAAAGGGCGATATTTTAAAAGTACAAATCCCGCTACGGAAGAAGTCATCACAGAATTTGCAGAAGCTACTCAGAAAGATGTAGACAAAGCCGTAAAATCTGCTCGAAAAGCATTTGAAGGTGAATGGTCTCGTATTTCAGCCAAAGAAAGAGGGAAATACCTTTTTCGCATTGCCCGGATGTTGCAGGAGCGCGCCCGCGAATTTGCTGTGCTGGAAAGTATGGATGGAGGAAAACCCATTCGCGAATCCCGTGATGTAGACATTCCACTGGTAGCAGCCTATTTCTTCTATTACGCCGGATGGGCTGATAAACTTGAATACGCTTTCCCCGGCAAAAAACCGGAACCTTATGGCGTATGCGGACAGATCATCCCCTGGAATTTCCCACTGCTTATGCTGGCCTGGAAAATTGCCCCTGCCCTTGCTGCCGGAAATACGGTTGTTTTAAAACCTGCTGAAACTACTTCATTGACCGCACTTAAATTTGCTGAGTTGGTGAAAGATTGTGGCCTGCCTGATGGCGTGATTAATATTGTGACCGGAGCCGGACAAACGGGCTCGGAGATCGTAAATCATAAGGACATTGATAAAGTAGCATTCACTGGTTCTACCAATGTGGGCAAGATCATCCAGAAATCACTTGCAGGAACTGATAAGAAATATACTCTGGAACTTGGTGGTAAAGGCGCCATGTTGATCTTTGAAGATGCGCCTATCGATCAGGCGGTGGAAGGGATCATCAATGCCATTTACTTCAATCAGGGACATGTATGCTGTGCCGGATCTCGCTTGCTGGTTCAGGAAGGTGTGGCAGATAAAGTGATCCAAAAATTGAAGGATCGCCTGGAAACACTCATCGTTGGCGATCCCCTTGATAAGAATACCGACGTTGGAGCCATCAACTCTAAAGAGCAATTCGAGACGGTCAACAAATATCTCGAGATTGGAGTTAATGAAGGCGCTGAAGTATATCAAGCCAACTGTGATGTTCCCGAAAACGGATATTTCATTCGCCCTACCCTGTTTACCAATGTTTCTCAATCAAACCGTGTGGTTCAGGAAGAGATCTTTGGTCCAGTTCTAACGGTTCAAACCTTCCGTACGGCTGATGAAGGCATCGAAAAAGCCAATAACACGCCATACGGATTGGCAAATGGTGTTTGGACCGACAAAGGCTCCAAGATCTTTAAAGTAGGAAGTCAGATGCGATCCGGAGTGATCTGGGCCAATACGTACAATAAATTTGACCCTACTTCCCCATTTGGCGGTTACAAAGAAAGCGGCGTAGGTCGTGAAGGCGGAATGCACGGACTGGCTGCATATATCAAAAATTAAACCAAGAAATTAGTTAATGGTTAATTGTTATTGGTGATTTGTACCCTACTGGAAAAACCAATAAACAATTAACCAATACACCATTAACCAACATTGATCATGGCTGAAGAAAGAATCGACGTTAAGAAAACTTACAAAATGTATATTGGCGGGGATTTTCCCCGCAGTGAATCGGGCCGTACGTATAAGGCTCTCGATTCGGATGGAAATCTGCTTGCCAATGCCTGTCAGGGATCCCGAAAAGATTTTCGTGATGCCGTCAAAATTGCTCGTGGCGCTTTTGGCGGATGGAGCAGTCGCAGTGCCTACAACCGCGGACAAATTCTATATCGCATAGCCGAGATGCTGGAAGACCGCCGCGATCAGTTCATGAAAGAACTGGGTCCCATTGGATTCAAAACAGCTGAAGCAGAAGCTGATATTAATGCTGCTATAGATCGCTGTATTTACTACGCTGGCTGGACGGACAAGTACCAGCAGGTATTTGGGTCAATCAATCCGGTAGCAAGCTCTCACTTCAATTTCAGCATGCTGGAGCCCACCGGGGTCGTAGCTGCTTTTGCTCCGGAGAAAAGTCCCTTGTTGGGTTTGGTTTCTGTGATCGCTCCCATTATTGCCGGAGGAAATACTTGTGTGGTCTTAGCATCAGAAAAATATCCCTTGCCGGCCATCAGTTTTGCTGAAGTTCTGAACTCCTCGGACGTGCCCGGAGGCGTGGTTAACATCCTGACCGGATTTCGGGAAGAATTAGCGGAACATTTTAGTACGCATATGGATGTAAACGCCATGTGTTACACGGATAACCTTCCCCAGGAAATGAAAAAACTAATAGACGAGAACGCCTCGCTGAACGTTAAAAGAATCGTGAAGCACCCGGTTGAAGATTGGTATGATGAAGAGGTGCAATCGCCTTATTTCGTCACTGATTTTCAGGAAACAAAAACAACCTGGCATCCTGTAGGATTTTAATAGTTTTATGAAGAATTACCTTTTTGTGTTTATATCTGTTATAGCCATCGCGCTTGCCTCGTGTTCATCTACTGAGCAAACTGTTCAGGACGTTATGGATAATGCTCAGGAAAATTATTCTGAGAAAGAGGCGATCACCGAATCAGGCGTCAACCTGGATGATCTCAGAACACAATTATCTGATTCTTACGCTTATCGGGAAAATCAGATTCCCCAACAATTCAATCAGATCAAGGAAGAGGAAAAACCGGAGCGAAACCTGTATGAAGGATATCGCATACAAATTTTTTCAAGCGAAAATGTAGCTAACGCCGATACCGTGGCCGGAAATTTCAGGGCTTGGGCCGACACCACTCTGGTCGGATATCAACCTGAGACCTACGTTTTCTTCAAAACTCCTTATTATCGGGTACATGTAGGTGATTTTCATGAACGGGAACGTGCTATTTCTTTTTCAAACATCGTAAAGCGCTATTTCAGAGATGCCTGGGTGGTTTATGATCGTGTTGTTCCTGCCCGGGTCCCTGCCGATACCACCGTCATACAAACCCAATAGAATTTATATCGCTGATCCAAAACTTTTTAAGTATTATTACGAAGAAGCATTCAACTCGTAATTACATAACAGATCACTTTGGGTTTAAAGAACGAAGCACAATCCGGATACGGTACTAAGAAGTTTTATCAGGAATATGTATCCGGCATGAGCCGCGAACGCTTTTCCAAAGAACTGACAGCCGATACGGAACGGCTTAAACAGGTTTACCAGGAAGCGGTCGAAGATATTGAACGTCAACAGGGACAACAGCTTCCGGGGCATATTAAATTCATGCGTCTGTTTTCGGATCTCACGCAGCGCCTGAATCCCACCCGCCGACTTATTTTTGGATTGGGTTCTGTTAGCTTTGTGGGATATTATCTGCTCAATTTCTTCGGTATACTTCAATATTTCTTTGTGGGAGACCTGCTGCTCCCCTTCGGTTTCCTTTCCATGTTCATGCTGCTTTTGATCGAACTCTTGGAGAAATCCGATGTTCAAAAAGAGATCGATCTGGCTCGGGATATCCAGCTGAGTTTATTGCCCGGCACTTCTCTCAACAAAGAGGACCTGGAGATCTACTCTTTCGCCCATACAGCGAAAGAAGTAGGCGGAGACTACCTGGATATGATCGAAACCGATAAAGGTACGTATGTAGTCATTGCAGATGTTTCCGGAAAGGGATTAAGTGCTGCACTGTACATGGTTCGCCTCCAGGCTTTAGTCAGTTTGATCATCGAAAAAGAACAACCTTCACCCAAAGAGCTATTTTTACAGCTTAACAATTACATCAAGAGTAACAGTAAAGACAAAACGTTTGTGACCGGCTGTGCAGCCTTTTTTCCGAATGATGATGATCATTTTGAATACATCCGGGCCGGACATAACATCCCCATTTATTACAACAAAGAACGGGATCGAACCTTCAAGCTAAAAGCCAATGGATTTGCTTTAGGGATGACCTCAACCAAGATACTGGAGCAAAACCTTGAGGTTAAGAAATTTCACTTTAAACCCGGAGATTCCGTGCTTTTCTATACTGACGGGTTGAATGAAGCCCGCAACGAACATGAGGAGGAATACGGAGAAGATCGCATAGAATCACTGATGGAGATCTACGGATCGCTTCATTCCAAAACCATAGTAGGTAAAATTCAGTCTTCTCTGGAAGCTTTTATTGGTCCCGTTAGTCCACTGGATGATGTGACCTTTACCTGTATCCACCGCCCTTCCAAATAAAAAAAGCCCGTTCCGGAATATCAGGTTCCAAAACGGGCTTTTCGATGATCTTTTGTACGTTGAAATTACTTGGAAGCAGCTTCTACTACGGCTTCGGTGGTAATTCCAAAATGCTCATATAATTCTTCGTACGGGCCAGATTCTCCAAAGGTATCTAACCCGATCGCAGTACCTTCAGCACCAACATATCTTTCCCATCCAAAAGTTGTGCCAGCTTCAATTGCTACCCGATTGGTAACTTCTTTAGGGAGAACTGAGGCTTTGTACGCTGCATCCTGCTTCTCGAACAGTTCCCAGCTTGGCATGCTAACCACCCGGGCATCAATTCCTTTTTCAGCAAGTTTTTCGCGGGCTTCAACAACATATTGAAGTTCCGATCCGGTACCGATCAAAATAGCATCTGGAGTATCTTTCTCTGAATCTTTATAAACGTATGCACCTTTCTGTACCAGTTTTGCGCTGTTGGCATCCGTTCTGGAAAGCGTTGGAAGATTCTGACGTGTTAGAACCAAAAGTGTTGGTCCTTCATTGTCGATAGCGGCCTTCCAGGCATAAGCTGTTTCGTTGGCATCACCGGGACGCAAAATGGTTATTCCAGGCATTGCGCGCAAGCTTGCAAGATGTTCTACCGGCTGGTGTGTAGGACCATCTTCGCCAAGCCCGATACTATCGTGTGTCAACACAAAAATGGATGGAGATTTCATGAGGCTAGCAAGTCGGATGGCCGGACGCATATAATCGGTAAATACAAAGAATGTCGCGCCGTAAGGCACCAATCCTCCATGTAAAGCCATTCCGTTTACAGCTGCACCCATTCCATGTTCGCGAACGCCATAGTGAATAGTACGACCTGTTGGTCCGTCCACAACAAAGGAACCGTAACCGTCTATATCCGTTTTTGTAGATCCTGCAAGGTCAGCTGACCCTCCAAATAGATTTGGAATCACATCCTTGATCGCATTGATCACTTTACCTGATGCTGCTCGACTTGCCATTCCGTTAGCATCTTCATCAAATACTGGAAGTGTTTGCTCTAATTCAGCAGAGATCTCTCTGTTGATCCAGGCTTTAAAAGCTTTGGCATCATCAGCATTGGCTTTTTCATAAGAGGAAAGTTTTTCATTCCATTCAGCTTCTGCTTTTTCCCCTTTCTTCACTTCATTCCGGAATACTTCAAGGGCTTCGTCAGGTATAAAAAATGGCTCTTCTGAAGGCCAGTCATAAGCCTCTTTCGTAAGCTTGATCTCATCCTCACCAAGTGGAGAACCGTGAGAAGATTCACTATCCTGCTTGTTTGGGCTGCCAAATCCAATATGTGTCTTACAAATAATAATAGATGGCTTATCTGTCTCATTCTGTGCTTCCTTGATCGCATTCTCGATCTGATCATGGTCATGGCCATCTATTTCGATCACATGCCAGTTATATGCTTCAAATCGTTTGGCGGCGTCTTCAGTAAAAGCAAGATCAGTGGAACCTTCAATGGAAATATTATTGGAGTCGTATAAATAGATCAGTTTTCCAAGCCCCATATGCCCTGCCATTGAAGCAGATTCATGAGATATCCCCTCCATCAGATCCCCATCACTTACTATAGCGTAAGTGTAGTGATCAACAATTTTGTGTGCATCTTTATTGAATTTAGCAGACAGGAAATGTTCTGCCATAGCCATACCCACACCGGTTCCGAAACCTTGGCCCAGCGGACCTGTTGTAGTTTCAACACCCGGAGTCATGCCATATTCAGGATGGCCCGGTGTTTTACTTCCCATCTGTCGGAAATTTTTCAATTCATCGAGTTCCAGTCCATAGCCTGTTAAATGTAGCAGACTATACAGTAGCATAGACCCATGTCCCGCCGAAAGAATAAAACGATCCCGATCGAACCAGTCTGGATTATTTGGGTTATGTTTAAGGAATTTTGTCCAAAGTACGTATGCAACATCAGCCATACCCATTGGCATTCCAGGATGACCTGAGTTGGCTTTTTGAACAGCATCCATTGAAAGTGTTCTGATTGTATTTACACACAACTTATCGAGTTTTGATGCGGGCATGATCTATTTTTTTAAAATGAAGAAATATGAATTAAAACGATGCAAAAGATAGGAAAAGGTGGTTTTCTATAAAAGAAAAAAGGATAGATTTTGCTCAAAATTGAGGAAAATTTTGCTCATAAAAAAACCACCCTGAATATAACTTCAGCGTGGTTTTTAAATTTTTTGTGTCTGAGTGATTACTCAGCAGTTGAATCACATTTTAATTCAAACTCCATTTTGTGTTCTGCAGGAGATTTGAACGGACCATAAAGAGCATTTGTGAATGCATCACAGGCTGTGGATTTATTCCCTAATGTTTGATGGGCAAATCCAAGTTCAAAATAGATCTTAGCTTTATCGGTTCTACCACCTGTTTCGTATTCTAAAGCCTGATTGGCATTATCAATAGCTTCTTCCGGATTGCTTGCTTTGTTATGAGCTTCAGCTAATCGGTAATAAACATTGGCAGACTCATCGTTATAGTTTAAAGCGCGGGTTAACATTTCAATGGCATACTCTACATCTCCTGATTCTGAAGCACGGGTACCAACGGCAAGTAACTCGTCATGAGCTGCTTCAGTGGCTGTTTCAGCGAGGTCATCATCACCAACAGTTTCAGCCACCTGAATTGCGCGATCGTACCATTGCATTGCTTCATCGATCTTTTCATCAATAATACCATCACCGTCGGTATCACCCTGTTTCTTGATGATCTTAGCTTTGTGATAGTAAGCAGTGGCATAATTTGAGTTTCTGTTGATCGCTTCATCAACTGCTTCCATAGCTGCTTCTAACTGATCATTGCCATATAATAGAACAGATTTTGAGTAATACAGACGGGGGATATTACCCTTAGCTCTTGGTACCACACGCTGGTCATTGAATTTATTTCCGACTTCAACAACTTCTTTAAAAGCTTCAATGGTAGCATCTAAATTTTCAATGCTTCTGTTCTTCTGAAAATTCTGATAAACACCGGCTGCTTTTCTGAAGTAAACAACAGGAATTTGATTCTCAGCTTTCCCTTTGATCTCTTCACCTTCAGGGCCTAACTGATTCGCTATGGTAAGTGCTTGTTGGTAAGCCTCAATTGCCGCATCATAATTACCGGCCTGAGCCTCTTCATATCCTTTATTGAATGCCGTAATTGCCTCGGCCTGAGTTTGTGCCAATGCTGGAATAGCCACCAATGCTGCAACTAAAGCCAATGAAATTTGTTTTAAAACCTTCATATCTATTTTGTTTTTTTGATTTGTTCAAGCATAGAATTTAATAAATTCTGTTGCTGAAGTTAAACTATTAACTGATTTTTTTGGGTTTTTATTATCTATTTAAAGAACTCTGCTCCATTCATGTTCCCTGCTAAAAGTAAAAATTGGGCATGGGTTCTTTTTTACTGTAGAAATCGCAGATAATATCTACAACTTCATCGGTGGAATCGGTAACGTGGAAAAGGTCGGTATCTTGCTCTGATATGGTTCCGTTCTTTTTCATGGTTTTCTCCATCCAGTCTACCAATCCATCCCAATAGTCGCTGCCAAAAAGAATAATTGGTATCTGATCGATCTTACGAGTCTGAATCAGCGTCAGGCTCTCGAAAAGTTCATCAAGGGTTCCAAATCCTCCGGGAAATACTACAAATCCCTGGGCATATTTTACAAACATCACCTTACGTACAAAAAAGTAATTGAAGTTGATGGTGAAATCAGGATTCACAAATTGATTGGTTCCTTGCTCAAAAGGCAAACTAATGCCCAACCCTACCGACTTACCACCGGCTTGTTCTGCCCCTTTGTTTCCGGCTTCCATTATGCCAGGGCCTCCACCGGTAATGATACCAAACCCTTTTTTAGTGATCTTATCTGCCGTTTCTACTGCAAGATTATAGTATTCATGGTCCGGTTTTGTACGGGCTGAACCAAATATGGAGATACAAGGCCCAATTTGATAGAGTTTATCGTAACCTTCCACAAACTCGCCCATCACTTTAAAAACACTCCAAATGTCACGGTCAAAACCGTTCATTTTTTGTTTACTCTGAAATTCTCTGGGGGATTCTTTTTCCATTCTGTTCTTCTAAAAATTGATTGATACTGAAATTGTTGGTACCGGTTGGTTATTTTCAGCCAATAAAGTTCCGGGTGCAAATTTTGTATTGAAAGATAGATCGTCAGATACATCAAATGGCCGTAAATGCGCAAATACGTATGCATCAATAGCATTCAAGGCATATGCCAAACCTACCATCACAAATGTGAGATCCCTTCTGTTTCGATAAAAATTTCGGTTTTCACGCAGCGAATTCAGGTTTGTATTCTGACTGATGTAATCAGGTGTTGGACCGAATCGCTGATCATCAGGAGTGTCAGGATTCAAATTGTAGAATGCTGCCCGATAATCTGTGTATTGATCGTGCGTGTGAATACTGTAATAGACCAAACCTCCAATTAAACCATAGACAATGGGGACTTTCCAGGCTTGCTTGTTAGTTACTTGTCCCCACCCTGGAACTATTAGCGAGCGGCGTAATACTTTCTTTGGCTCCGGGTAAATATCACCATCCAGGGTATCAGCAAGTGGTAATCGGGTTGGCTCTGCTGAAAATGAAACCGAACTATAGTTCAGAGTTTGTTGGGAAAATCCTTTTACCGAACAAAGAATAACGATCACACATGCCAGACTAATCGACCGAGTCAAATATGTTAAGAATCCGTTCAAGGTCATCATCTGAGTAATATTCAATACGTATTTCTCCGCCTTTTTTCTTGGGTTTAACGTTCACTTTGGTACTGAACGTCCGCCGAAGCCGTGCCGAAATATCCTCATAAAAAGGATCATCGGCTCCTGTTTTTGTGCTCGAAGAAGTGGATTTTTTCGGTTTGGAAGGTTTTGATGCCTCACGAACTGCATCTTCGATCTGGCGAACTGAAAGCCCGTCTTCAATCACTTTATCGAGAATCTTCTTTTGTACTTTTTCATCCTCAATCGTGATAAGTGCACGGGCATGCCCCATGGAAATCTTATTCGCCTTTAGCGCCGATTGTATAAAATCAGGAAGATTCAGCAACCGTAGCATGTTTGTAACAGTAGTGCGGTTTTTGCCTACACGTTCTGCAACCTCCCCCTGCGTGTAATCAAATTCTTCGAGCAGACGTTTGTAGCCGAGAGCCACTTCCAGCGGATTTAACTGTTCTCGCTGGATGTTCTCGATAAGGGCGAAAGCCATACTTTGCTCATCGTCGGCCTCCCTTATATAGGCCGGGATCTCTTTAATACCAACAAGTTTGGCTGCACGCAATCTGCGTTCACCACTGATCAGCTCAAAACGCTTCTCTCCAATGTAGCGTACCGTAATGGGCTGAATGAGTCCGTGTTTTTTGATGGAAGAGCCAAGCTCTTCAAGTCGTTCTTCATCAAAGTCTTTCCGGGGCTGATGGGGATTTTTTCGAATATGATCCACCGGAACATCTAAAACAATATTTACGCGTTCCTCGGGCTTAACAAAGCTTTTTTCAACGCCTTCTTTCTCACCGCTTTCTTCGCTTTTTCCTTTTTTATCACCTTCATCCTGATATTCGGGAAAAAAAGCGCCTAAGCCTCGACCTAAAACTTTCTTGGTAGCCATAATATAATTTCTTTCTTAATCGCTAAGAACGGGGCTGTTCTTAAATAACTTCTTATTTTTCTTGATGATCTCTCGAGCCAAAGCCAGGTAGTTTTTTGCCCCCACACTGGTTGAATCATATAAAAGAGCCGGTTTCCCAAAACTCGGAGCCTCTGCAAGACGAATATTCCTTGCAATCACCGCTTTAAATACTCTCTCATCAAAATATCGTTTCACTTCTTCCGCCACCTGATTTGATAGCCTGGTTCTCGTATCGTACATAGTGAGCAGCACGCCTTCAATATCTAGTTCCGGGTTAAGATGCTGACGCACAATTTTGATCGTATTCAAAAGCTGCCCAAGTCCTTCCAAAGCAAAATATTCACACTGAACAGGGATCACAATGGAATCGGAAGCCGTTAGTGCATTAATGGTTAAAAGTCCAAGTGAAGGCGGACAATCAATGATCACAAAATCGTATTTATCCCGGACACTTTCGATCGCCTTTTTAAGAATACGTTCGCGCTCTTCGCGGTCTATCATCTCAATTTCGGCACCTACTAAGTTGATGTGGGAAGGCACCAGATCCAGAAAATCGAGTTCAGTTTGACGGATCGTCTCTTCGATATCCGTGCTACCGATCATGATCTCATACACCGAATTAGTAACTGTTTTGGTATCTATACCCAATCCACTTGTTGTGTTACTCTGCGGATCAATATCAATGACAAGGGTGGGATGTTCTACCGCGGCCAAACTTGCAGCTAAATTGATGGCTGTGGTTGTTTTTCCAACACCACCTTTTTGATTGGCAATTGAGATAACTTTTCCCATTAAACGACCTGCTTTAGACTTTCTGTTGTTTTGTTATAAATTCTAATATAAAGCGAGGTGTACTGCTATACAAAAATACTTATTCACATTAGCAGCCAAAGTTATCCACAATAAAAGGCTAATTTATTGCTATTTAGGCAGTTAATTTGGTGAACCAGTCAACAATATTCCGCTTGCACTATTGGATGAAGATGGATCATTGACCAATTGCAGCCTATTCTGGCTTCGGTTTATATCACGCTGAACATCCTGAGTCTGAATGGCAGATGCTCCATCCTCAAAACGAAGGATCTCATTGCGGTCAACCCATGGTTCAACCTGATCAGATGATTCTGTAGTCACAGATTGTACCTCCGCGGGCATTGAAGGATTGGAGAAATAGTAGTAAAAACCTCCAGATAATCCCGTAAGCAAAAAAACAGCAGCAACTGCCCTTTTCAAATAAAAAGTAAGTGTTCCAGAAGTTCGTTTTCTTTGAGCTTGTATCTGTTTTAATTCATCTGCTATGGTTTGTGTTACTTGTTCCGGGGGATTTTTAGAAGGAAGAACTGAAAGCTTCCGGTTGGTCGCTCTCAGGCTTTCAACTTCAATAAGTAGATTTTCATCTTCCCGCATTAACTTCTCGAATTCCATTTCTTCTGAAGGATCCATTTCCTTCATCAGATAACGGATAGCGTTGTTTTCATCTTTGTGCATATTTTAGCTCTTCTTCTTTTTCTTCCTCAAAATACTTTCTAAGATTTATGAGTGCATATCGCATTCGGCCCAGTGCTGTATTAATGGACACATCGGTAAGTTCTGCGATTTCTTTAAACGGCATTTCATAATAGTGCCTTAGCAAAACAACCGAGCGCTGTTCTTCCGGAAGTTTGGCAATGTGTTTCATTAAGCTGGATCGAAGCTCTGACTCTACGATCTGTTCATCCGCATCCACATTGCTTTCATCTTCCATCCGATCAAAATAATCGGTTGAAGAGTCTTCATCACTCCATCCACTAACGTCAACGTAACGCTTTTGTTTTCTTAAATAATCAATGGTCGCATTGTGTGCTATACGCATAACCCAGGCAATCCACTTACCCTGTTCATTATACGTGTCGTCCATTTTGGTGATCACTTTTGTGAACGTAGTCTGAAACAGATCGTTGGCTATTTCAGGGTTCATCACCATACTGTAAATATAGGAATAGATCTTTTGCTGATGACGATTCATTAGTTCATTAAAAGCAGACTCATCGTTATTTCTTCGAAAATATTTTACAAGCTCTCTGTCTTTTAAGTCTTTATAACTTGGTTTTTCAACGTGTCTTTTGATCAATTTCATAATATTCACCCTTAGTTTGGGGTTAAGCTCATAGTGGCTTGAAGTGGACCAAACTTCTTTTGTTCCAAAACAAGCTACTCTTTTTGAGCGTTTCCGGCCGTCTCGTTTACCTTAACGACTTACCTCAACTATAAAGCCACATTCCATTTTTAAATATCACATGTTAATGTTACAACGTGTTCTCTGATCCCTGATCAACAATACCACTCTCTAGGGCAATATAATTTACTCAGCAAAATAATTGTACACTTTTTCACCGACAGATTTACCAACGGCAACCTGCAACTCTTTCTTGTGCGCTTTTTTGATCTTTTTAACGGAACCGAATTCCATTAATAATTTTTGAGCTGTTTTCTTTCCCACCCCATTAATATCAAGCAGTTCGGTTTTCACGGTTCTCTTTGCTCTTTTCTGGCGGTGGAAAGTGATAGCAAACCGGTGGGCTTCATCTCTCGCCTGCTGTAATAATTTCAGCGCAGAAGATTTTTTGGGAATCATAATTGGATCTTTCAATCCCGGCAGAAAGACTTCTTCCAGCCTTTTTGCTAAACCGATGATCTCACATTCTCCATAAAAACCGATCTCCTTAAGAGCTTCTACGGATGAACTCAACTGACCTTTACCGCCATCAACGATGATAAGATCTGGAATTTGCGAGCCTTCCTTCATGACCCTCGAATAACGCCGTGTCAGAATCTCTTTCATGGAAGCATAGTCATCCGGTCCTTCCACGGTTTTTATATTAAACCTTTTGTATTCGCTCTTTCGGGGCCTGGCATCCACAAAACATACCATTGATGCCACAGGATCGGTTCCCTGTAAGTTTGAATTATCAAAACATTCAATTCTCCGGGGTAGTCGATCGAGTTTCAGGTGTTCTTTCAGTTCTTTGACCGCGTGGGGGATTCGGTCTCGTTCGGCTTTTGCTTTTTCGAGCGCACGTTCATTCAGATGCAATTTCGCGTTCGCCTGAGCCATCTTTATAAGCTGTTTTTTCTCTCCGATCTGTGGCACATGTACCGGCACGATCTTGCCGCGCTCTTGCTGTAAATACTGCTCCAGCGGTTCGGTTTCGGTTAACTCGTGGCTCAGATACACTTCATCCGGAATGGCCGCCATATACTGCCCCGTATAATAATCCTCTACAAACGATTGCAACATCTCCCCCATTTTCAGTCCTTCGATGTTTTTCAGGAACCGATGGAATTTCCCTATCATCTTCCCTTCCCGAACTTTGAAAAGTACCCCGCAAGCTTCGCCAATTTCTTCGTCTTTCCGGATGGCAAATACATCACGGTCTACTTTTTTGGATACCACCATCTTCATCTTTTGACTGTAGTGCTGCACAGCATCTAGGCTATCCCTGAGTTGGGCCGCTTCCTCAAAAGCTAAAGCATCAGAAGCAATCTGCATTTCTTCTTTCAGCTCACGAATTAGTTGATCCGTTTTACCGTTCAGCATCCGCTCCACTTTTTTGATGGTATCCTGGTACACTTCATCGTCCCAGTCGCCAGAGCAGTTTTCGAGATAATCATCAAAGCAGGAATGCCAGTTTGGTACGCTTTTCGTTTTGTCGATGTTCTTTTGGGAAACAGCGCACGTACATAATCCAAATGCTTTCCGAATGGTCTCCAGCATCCGTTTCATCGCCCCTACATTGTCGTACGGACCAAAATACTTACTCCCATCCTTTACCACGGTTCGGGTTGGATATACCCGCGGCTTGGTCTCATCAGTTATGCAGATGTAGGGATAGGACTTATCATCCCGGTACATAATATTATACCGCGGCTGATACTGTTTGATAAGGTTATTCTCCAGAATAAGCGCTTCTGCTTCAGAATCAGTTACAAAGACTTCCAGATCATCGATCTTGGAGACCATGGTTTTGATGCGCCCATCCACAGGACGGGATTCCTGAAAATATGAACGAACTCTATTCCGAAGGCGCTTTGCCTTCCCCACATACAGTACCGAATCGTTCGTATCTTTATAGATGTACACCCCTGGTGAGGTGGGTAAATTAGCGACCTTTTCGGAGAGTTTGACTTGTCCTTCGTTGCTCATGCTTCAAAGATAAAAGATTTTTGATCATGGATGCATGAGACGAATCATTTTTCTTTAGCTAAATTTCAATGGAATACGAATTAATAGCTTTACCTCTCCTTTCATGTTTTCCAGATTTCGTGGCAAATCATCCCGCACTTGGTTTTCAGAATCCCTAATTTTGGAACCATGGAAACAACGCAGACCTCCCCCAACATCCCTATTATTTTTGAAGACAATCACTTGCTGGTGATCGATAAACCGGCGGGATTGCTTTCGCAGGAAGACCATACCGGAAATCCAGATGTATTAAATCTTTGCAAGCAATACATCAAGAAAAAATATAACAAACCCGGAAATGTATATCTGGGCCTTGTTCACCGGCTTGACCGGCCTGTGAGCGGTGTGATGGTTTTAGCAAAGACCTCAAAAGCTGCCTCACGGCTTTCCTATCAGATCAGAAAACGTACGATCAGTAAAACCTATTGGGCTTTGGTAGAGGGACAGTCTCCCGTTTATGGAGAACTGGTTCATTTTTTGGAAAAAGATAACCGCACAAACACTGTAAAAGCCTACAATTCTCCCAAGGGAAGGGCGAAGGAATCCAGGCTGAAATTCATCACCATAAAAACGAGTAAGAATTTTAGCGTTATCGAAGTAGACCTGATAACCGGAAGGCCACACCAAATCCGGGTACAGTTTGCCAAAGAAGGACATCCGCTTTGGGGAGATCATAAATATGGCAATCCTCAGAAAGCCAGGGGGAAGGACATCGCACTACGAGCCGTGAAACTTGAACTTGAACACCCCACCACAAAAGAACTCCTGATCTTTAAAGCTCCCAAACCTACCGGAGAACCCTGGAATAAATTCGAGTACTGATCTGCTTCAATTTCTTGTCATTATCTATACTGCGAGGTGATAGGAAGATCCGGATTGTGATTTCTTGTTCTTGAAAGACATTTCATAATGAGTGCCCGCTTCAGGATTGATTTCAACTTCTGCTTTAAGCTGATCAGAATAGGACATGATCAATGTGGTTCCCAGTGTAGGACTTTCCTCAAATTTAAAATCATCGGGGAGTCCAATGCCATCATCCTTTACGCTTAGGTGAACCTTCCCTCCTTTTTGACTCACCTTCACCCACACATTTCCTTCAGATCTGCCCTCAAAAGCAAATATAAAGGCGTTTGAAACCAACTCGTTGATGATGAGAGCCAGCGGCACAGCCTGATTCAAATTCATATATAGCGACTCTGATGCAATATGAAGGTGCACTTCTTTATCCTTGGGACTAAGCTGTACTTCCAATTCCCGGAGCATCTGTGCCAGGTAATGTTCAAAATCAATTCCGGAAAAATCCTTCGCTTTATAAAGCTCCTCATGGATCAAAGCCATCGACTTGACGCGGTTGTAATTCGACATCAACACGGATTTGGTGTGCTCATCTTCTGAAATAAGTTCCTGTAGCTGTAGAAACCCTGAGATCACTGCAAGATTATTCTTCACCCGATGGTGTACTTCCTGGAGAAGCACTTCTTTCTCACGGATCAGGTTCTTCAATGTGGATTGATATTCAACCTGCTCAGCTACCGACTGTCCGGTTCCGAGAAAATATTTTTTATCAAAATTCTCAAATGCAATGGCATGGAACAAGTACGGCTCAGTTGAGCCATCTTTCTTCACAAGATCAGCCTGAATAGATCCTTCAAAGCCATTCATTGTTTTTTTAACGTATTCGCTAACTCTTTGAACATCCTCTTTCTCAAAGAAATCAACAGGACTTAGATCAACGAGATCCTCTTTTGTACGTCCGGTAGTCTCAAGTATGTTTTTATTCCATCGCACAAAGTTCATTTTCTCATCAAACATGAAAAAGTGACTTGGAAGTGCATTTATGATAGCATCACTGAATTTCTTTTCCTCCAGTAAACTATTCTCCATCAACTTTCTTTTGGTGATGTCCTGAAAAGTGATGAGCCATTTCCCATATTTCCGGGTAGTATTGACCTCTAAATATACTTTTTCACCCTCATGATCATTGATCTCTGTTTCCATTTTGAAGGGTTCAATGACTACCTCTTCATTCCATTTTTTTAACTCTTCGAGATAGTCCCACCCCGGGAAAAGATCAAATAACGAACATTTATCGCATTCCGGGATAAATCTTGACAGAAGATCACTCTCATTTGAATTCCTTTGTACGATCTTGTAATCCTTTGGATCAACGATCAGCATAGCTTCAATAGAAGCTTCTAAAAATGCCGAGATGGTAGCCACATCCTTGTTCTTTTTTTTCAGCTCTAAGCGAGACTCGATCTCACTGGCAATGGTTTCAAGTGCTTTGAACTGGAATTCGTTTAGTTGCTTTGGCTCAGTTCCCAACACACAAACGGTTCCCAAATTATATCCACCACTTTTGATCGTAAACCCGGCATAAAAACGCACGTTAGGACTTTCAGTAACAAACGGCGATTCTTTGAAGCGCTCATCCTCCAAAGTGTCTTCAATAACCAGATGGGTATCATCCTGAATTGTGTAATGACAGAATGCGACCTCTCTCGGGGTTTCTTTAATATCATTACCATAATTTGCTTTACTCCACGATCTGGATTCATCCAAAAAATTGATCTTTCCAAAAGGCACATCACATATCTCAGCCGCCAATTGTATCAACCGATCAAATTCTTGCTCCTCCCGTGTATCCAAAATTTCATATGCACGAAGAATCTCTAATCGTTTCTGCTCTTGCAAGTTAACTTTTACCATAAAAAATATAATTTGGATAGAATGACTTGTTTTCTGCTTTATCGGCAGATACCCGCAAAAATTAAGGATAGAATCACTGATTTACCTTTAGAAGGGTCTAACAAACACTTAACTCACTGGCGCTAAATGGATAAGCTGTTAATAAAATGAGCTCTACTTTTTGTCTTTTTAGTACTCCAGAGTCCTCATACTATCGGCGCCGCCGGTTAACACAGAATCGGCGATCCTGAGATATTCTGTAGAATCAACCGGCTGCAATACAGGTAAGCTATCAGGTTTGATCGCAAGGGTATCAAGTTCCGGTTTGGGTTTCGGGAGAAATGAGCGTCCACTCAGCTGTTCCATATTCCGGAGGATCCAGCGGCTTCTATTCAGCACATATTCGGAGGGCGGCTCAGGCTCTATCAACTTCGGATTGGGAAGTACGGTAGCCATTCGTGCAGACTCTTCTGGGGTGAGCCGGGAGGCAGTTTTGCCGTAATAAAATTGCGCCGCTGAATTCACCCCAAACGTTCCGGGACCAAATTCTGCGATATTGAGATACACTTCCAAGATACGCTCTTTGGTCCAAAAGACCTCTATCAAGACTGAAATACCAGCTTCTACTACTTTTCTGAAGTAGGTTTGGGACGGGCTTAAAAATAAATTCTTAGCCACCTGCTGAGTAATGGTACTTGCTCCCCGAACGCGTCCCCTGTTTTGTTTTTCTTCAAGTGCCTTATCGATGGCCAAAAAATCCAATCCCCAGTGCGCATAAAACCGCTGATCTTCGGAAGCAATAACTGCCAGTTTTAGATGATCGGGAAGTTCATTTCCAGGAAGCCAGCCCTCTCGAAGGTTATATCGTTCTTTGTCCAACTCTTTCCAATTCTGCTGCAGTGTAAAAGCAGTGAAAGGAGGATTTACCCACCTCAGCAGCAAGATCAACATGCAAAACAGGATCATTCCCCCAAGTAGAAGTCCACCCGCGATCTTGCCGTATTGTTTCCACGAACCAACTGTTAATTCTGTTTGCTCTTCCATGATCCAAAGGTATCAAATTTTGAAAGAGTAACTGATTTGGGAGAATTTTGTTTCCTGTTAATCTTTAGGCCTTTACCTGCACATATGCTTTCACGCAACTTACATCTCCCATTGAAGGGAGACCGGTTGAAAGCTTTAGCTTGTGAAACCAAAGGTTGTGCGTTACCTATTCAGAATCGTTGCTTTCTTCAAGCAATTCGTCTTCTTCTACCTTATCACTCATTCCATCTGGAAGTTGCTTAGATGCCTTAGCTCCCAGTTTCCGAATCATTTCTGCCTGTCGAACCAGGTTTCCAGAACCGGTTGAAAGACGTCCCATGGCTTCATCATAACTATCCTGCGTCTGGCGGATGCGCTGCCCGATATCGTTCATGCTTTCCACAAACAGCACGAATTTGTCGTACAATGCTCCCCCGCGTTTGGCTATCTCCATCGCGTTCTTATTCTGATACTCCTGCTTCCACACGCTGTCGATGGTAGCCAAAGTTGCCAATAGCGTAGAAGGACTAACGATCACGATATTCTGATCAAAAGCCTCATAATAGAGATTGGAATCGTACTGTAAAGCTGCGCTGAATGCCGGTTCAATGGGAATGAATAAAAGCACAAAATCCGGGCTCTTTGCACCATGAATTTGCTCGTAATTTTTTCCGCTCAATCTTTTTACATGAGCGCGAATGGAATTTACATGTTCTTTCAGAAATTGCTGCTGCTCCCTTTCATCATCAGCAGAGCTGTATTTTTCATAGGCTTTCAACGACACCTTAGAATCGATGACCATAAACTTTTCATCCGGAAGGTAAACCACCACGTCGGGCTTGTTATGTCCCATTCCATCTTCTTTAGAAAAGCCTTTCTGAGTTTCATATTCCCTTCCTTTTGTGAGGCCCGAACGTTCCAGAATTCGCTCTAAGATCACCTCGCCCCAATCACCAACCGCCTTATTATCACCTTTCAGGGCTTTGGTCAAATTCTTCGCATCCTCACTCATGGTTTTGTTGAGCTCCATCAGGTGCTTCAGTTCCTGTTTGAGGGAACCGCGAGCTTCCACCTCATCCTTATGAGTTTCCTCCACTTTCTTCTTGAAGGCTTCCAGTTTTTCGCCTAGCGGATTCAACAGCTGATCGATCTGCTCCTTGTTTTGCTTGGTGAATTTCTCCGATTTCTCCTCCAGGATCTTATTCGCAAGGTTCTCAAATTGCGTGGTGAGTTGCTCCTGCATTTCGGACAGCTCTTTCTTCTGTTCGTTTAGTCGTTCCTGCAGGTTTCGATACTCGGCATTGCGTTCTGCAAGTTGTTTATCCAGCTCATTCGCTCGGTTTCGCTCTTCCTTAAGTTCAGCTTCTTTTTCGTTCTGAAGGTCTTTTAACCTCTCTTCATACTCTCGTTCCTCCTGCTCCCGTTTCTTTTCGGTCTCAGAAAGCTGTTCCTCTAAATTTTGATTGCGCTCTTCCAGCCGCGAGCTCTCGGATTTAGATTTGAAATGAGCAATAGCATAGCCAGCAATGACCCCGATAATGAGTCCGGTAACAATTAACACAATCTCCATAATACCTTTGTTTGATTTGGCTTCAAATTTGGCTCAAATATAAAGGCCACCGGTGACAGTTATTGTCACAGTTTTGGGATTTTTTATTGTCAGTATATGTGTTCGGTAAAGCAATTAACAAGTCTTAGCAGCAATGTACAAGTGCTTCGTATTTTGATAAAGGAATGCTCCAAGGACACTTTAAGTTTTGATAAATACATACTCACTCCATCTACAAGCATTTCAATAAGATATTCTGTGCATTATGGAAATGACTATTCGCTTATTTGGCGGCCTCCTCCTTCTGCTGATGAATGCATTTTATGTGGCGGCTGAATTTGCTCTTACCCGGCTTCGTCAATACGAGCGTGATGAACTTGAAGAAACGCCTGGGCTAAATCGCGCCTGGGAGATGACCGAAACTCTTGAGATCTACCTCACCTCTTGCCAGATCGGTATCACTACCACCAGTATTTTTTGGGAGTGATCGCAGAGCCGGCCGTAACAGAACTTATTGAATTGCTCTTTACCACCGATACGATCGGGGCTGTTTCAACACATGCCATTTCTATTGTTCTGTCGGTTACTGTCATTAACATCATACATACCATCTGGGGAGAACAAACCCCAACTTACCTGGGAGTTGAACGGGCAAAAACCGTGGCTAAGTACTGTGCTGTTCCTCTTTACTGGTGGACATATGCCATCTATCCTTTCCTCATTTTCGGGGACTGGGTTACCAAAGCCACGCTGAGGATCTTTGGCATAGAAATGAAGCGTTCATGGATCAATGAAGATACCTCCTCCGGTAAAAAAGACATGCGAACAAAAATGGTTGAGCTGCTGAAAACAGGTAACATGGATGATGAAAGACAGAAGGAAATACTCAACGCACTGGAAATCGAACATATTCCCGTCAAAGAAATTATGATACCCCGGGATGAGATTGTAAGCCTAAGCACGGAAAACTCCTTTGAAGAAAACCTGAACATCATCCGGCAAAATATGCATACCCGTTATCCCCTTGTGGGAAAATCTGTGGATGATTTTAAAGGGATATTATACACCCCTCAGATCACCGCCAATATCAAAAACCTGCTGGAAGGACAAAAAAAACTAGACGATTTTGACTGGCCAAAAATGGTGGTATCTCCGGATCTTCCAACCAGTACATTAATTGACCGTTTCCAGGAAGAACACCACGAGTTGGCTTTAGTGATGAAAAACGAAGAAACCCTCGGGCTTGTCACTCTTACCGATGCTATTGAAGCCATTGTTGGCAACGCTGAAGATCCACTCGATCTACTTGAGACTTAGCAATTGATCAAAAGATCATTCCAATAACTTTCGCAACCCTTCTTCCAGCTCCGGATGCCGATATATCCAGCCATGTCGCTGCCCTTTTATCACCTTAAATGAATCTCCTTCTTTCAGATAATCGGTAAGTTTCAGGGAACGTTCAACCGGTAACACTTCGTCCGCGCCGGCATAAAAGATATGGACGGGCTCTTCTATTTGGTGAAGGGCTTCATCGGTCCTGAGCTGATATTGCATTAAAAAATCAGGTAAAAATGGAAACTGCGAATCCTTGACATCTACCAGGCTGTAAAAAGGAGTCCACATGATCAGCATCTTAGGGTTGTAGGCTTTGGCCACCTGGGCTGCTACTCCCGAACCAAGAGAATATCCAACCAACACAATATTCCCTTCCCCATATTCCTTCGCCATTTCTTCAAATACATATTTAATGTCTCCCACCAAGTCTTTTTCATTCTCCAAATCGCCCCTGCTCTTCCCATATATACGATAATCCGGGTAGATCATATCGTAGCCGTTATCGAGGAATAAAGTGTATTTATCAGAATTTGTTCGGTTGGCTCCGCGATTTCCATGCAGGTATATGACCAATCCTTTGGCAGAATCTGCCTTTGTGAAAGCGTGAACGGCGTGTATACGCACACCAGGTTCCGGTTCAAACCAACGCTCCTTGAATTTAAAATCATAATCGTAGGTGGTGCTTTCATCCAGTATCCTTGGGTTGAATATTATGGACTCCTGGATGAAGAAAAAATAGCCGCATATTGCCAGATACAGGCCGATAAGCAAGGGAACAAAGGCAAAAAATAATTTCTTAAATCTATTCATCTTTTTTTGATTTAGAACAAAACTATAGAACTCTTTGATTTTAATAAATTGGAATTATGGGGAATGATATATCATTGAATTAATTGAATATTAAACAAAAATTTGTTCATGAAAACTTCAGATTACTTTATTTTAGGATCAGCTCTGCTATCCATGCTGCTATCCATCTATTTATGGTTCGCTGTAGATAAGGAAGCAGGATTATTTGTGGGACTTTGGGTTCCCTCTCTCCTTGGCTTTGGAACGTACATTAAGAATGTATACGGAGGACAAAATGGGTGATTCGTATATCTTTTTTGCCGGACTTTTTACGACTCTATTATTTCTGGTGGGGTATGGATTAACCATAAAAGAATTCAGGGATCTGGAAGATGAGCGTATTACTGATTCTTTCCCTGAAGAAAGTAATGCCGAGATCAAAAAATGATCACGGCATTAAAACATTAAAATAGATCGCTTCCCGAAGTTATTTGATCTCAGCCTCGGCCATTTCATGTATCTTCTTCCATTCACTTTCCCGTACCGGAGTGATAGAGTAACGGCCCAGTCGAAATAATTCCATTTCATCTAAGGCGGGCTCTTCTTTCATGGCATCGCGGGTAACAGGATTGTCAAATTTCTGTACAAACTTTACATCCACCAACTGCCATCTGGGATCGCTTTCGGTGCTTTTTGGATCGAAGTATTTTGAATTTGGATCGAACTGAAGCGGGTCTGGATAGGGCACACTCGAAACTTCCATCGTGCCTACTATCACAGGCTTTGAGATGTTGGAATGATAATACAATACACCATCACCCACATTCATTTCATCTCGCATGAAGTTACGGGCACCATAGTTTCTTACCCCGGTCCATGGAGTTTCACCATCCTTTTCGAGGTCGTCAATGCTATAATCATCCGGTTCCGATTTCATTAGCCAATATTTTCTATCGCTCATATTATTCGCTTTAGAATTAAAAATTTACAGAATTATGTTCCCACGCAGAGCGTGTGGAACAAGGTTGTTGGAAGTTCTGAATGCTGAATTGTGAATTTAAAAATCATTCACAATTCAACATTTATCATTTAGATTTATATTTGTTCACGTACCACAAAATTGTTTGGCGAAGCATTCCGTCAAAATCCTGTGAGGCTTCCCAGCCAAGCTCATTTTTGATCTTAGAGGCATCAATGGCGTAGCGGAAATCATGTCCCAGCCTATCGGTCACAAACGTGATCAGGTTTTTATAATCCCCGTCCGGGCCTTCACCCACTTCTTCATTCAGGATCTCACAGATCTTACGTACCAGGTCAATGTTCTTCCATTCATTGTTTCCGCCAATTACGTAGGTTTCTCCGGCTTCCCCTTTTTGGAAAGCCACTTCCAGCGCATCACAATGATTGTGTACAAACAGCCAGTCCCGCACGTTCTCTCCTTTCCCATAAACCGGAATATTGTTATGGTTCAGGGCATTTTTGATCACAACAGGGATCAACTTTTCGTCGTGCTGATGGGGGCCGTAATTATTGGAGCAATTTGTAGTCACCACATTCATTCCATAAGTCTGAAAGTAAGAACGTACAATAAAATCACTGCTGGCTTTGGAAGCTGAGTAGGGTGAATTTGGCGCATAAGGAGTATCCTCACTGAAAAATCCGCCTTCTTCTTCCAGTTCTCCATATACCTCATCGGTTGACACATGCAAAAAGCGGTTGTTCTTCCATGCCTCTGCATCATCTTTCCAAAGCAGTCGACATTCTTCCAGAATATTAAACGTCCCCACAATATTGGATTGGATGAATGGCTCCGGCCCCTGAATGGAATTGTCTACATGCGATTCTGCAGCAAGGTGAATCACGCCTTCGGGTTTAAAGGTCTGAACCACATCGTGTACTTCATCGCGGTTCACCAGATCTACTTTTTTGAAATAATACTGTCCGGAATCTTTAAGCGGCTTCAAATAGGTTTGATCTGAGGCGTAGGTAAGCTTATCAATGTTATAAATTTCCCAGTCGGGGTGATTTTCGTGTAGCTTGGTAATTAAATTTGAGCCAATAAATCCGGCTCCACCTGTTACAATTATTCGCATGTTAAAAAAGATCCTTTTCGTTTATGGATGATAACAAAGGTAACTTACGATCTTTATCGGAAAGTATGGGGCGTTCCACATCCCAGTTTACCCGAATTTGGGGATCGTCCCACCGTACACCGCGTTCGCCGTCCTGATTGTAGTAATCGGAACATTTATAAGAGACGATCGCTTCATCAGAAAGTACTGAAAAGCCATGGGCAAATCCTTTGGGTACAAAGAGCATTCGCTTGCTCACATCCGAAATTTTAACGGCTACATAGTTTCCAAAAGATGGGGAATTCTGCCTGAGGTCAACTGCAACATCAAGGATGGTTCCTCTCAGACATTGCACCAGTTTAGCCTGGGGATTCTGGATCTGATAGTGCAAGCCTCGTATAGTATTTTTGTAGGATCTGGAGACATTATCCTGCACAAAATGCTCCTCAATTCCCGAGTCCCTGAAAACAGATTCCCGGAACGCCTCAAAAAAATAGCCCCTGTCGTCTTCAAAAACTCTGGGTTCAACGATCTTAACATCTGGTATGCGTGTATCTGAAATTTTCATTCGTTCAGTTTAGCCAACATTTCTTCAAGTCCTTGTTTCCAGTTAATAAGTGAAACGCCGGCAATGTTAGCAATTTTTTGGGTACTTAACAGGGAAAAAGCAGGGCGCCGGGCCTTGGTTGGGAATTCACTGCTGTCTACTGGTTCTACCTTAACTTCAATGCCAGATTGGGCAAAGATCTCTTTCGCAAATTCATACCAGGTAGTTTCTCCAATCGAACTTAAATGGAAGACCCCTTGCTTATCTTGTGCAATAAGCTGCCACACATTTTCAACCAGATTATGAGTGAAGGTTGGGCTTCCGAATTGGTCGTTAACTACTTTAAGTTCATCCTTTTCTTCGCCAAGTCGCAGCATTGTTTTTACGAAATTATTCCCAAAACGGCCACATAGCCATGAAACTCGAATCAGCAAATGATCACAGCCAGATTCTTGAAGAGCAACTTCCCCGGCTCGTTTACTTTCCCCATATACATTGATGGGATCTGTAGGGTGATCTTCAGAATATCCCTCGGGGTGATCTTCGCGATCCACTAATTCCCCGGGGAAAACATAATCTGTTGAAAAATGCACGAGTTTGATTTTTTGTTCTGCACAAAAATCTGACAGGTTTTTTACACCGTCTGCATTTACCGCAAATGCTTTCTCACGCTCCTCTTCAGCCTGATCTACTTTTGTATAAGCCGCGCAGTTAATGATCAGATCCGGACTGAGGTTTTTCATCACCCGCCGGACATCCTGATGATTGGTCAGGTCAAAGTCGGATGAAGGAAGGGATATGAATTCTACCGCCTGTTTGTTGAGAAAATACACCCATTCATTGCCCAGCTGCCCATTTCCTCCGGTGATCAAAATCCGCATATCAGCCTCGTACCAGTTCGTTTGCCACCCGGTACGATTCCGGCGTACCCGCATCGGTCCACCAGCCCTCCATCACCGAGCTTTTCATTGCCCCATTTTTGATATAGAAGTTATTAACGTCCGTGATCTCCAGCTCTCCCCGACCTGACGGTTTTAGTGTTTTAATGCACTCAAATACCTTTGCATCATAAAAATAGATCCCGGTTACGGCGTAATTTGATTTCGGTTCTTCCGGTTTCTCCTCGATAGATACAACCTGTTCGCCATCAAGTTCAGCCACTCCATATCGCTTAGGATCGGGAACTTCTTTGATCATGATCTGGGCGCCGGAACCATCGTAATTATCAACTGCTTTCTGCAGCGACATCTGGAAAATGTTATCCCCCAGAATAACAACTACCGGCTCATCTCCGGCAAAATTTTCTGCAAGTCCCAATGCCTGAGCAATGCCCCCGGCTTCATCCTGCACTTTATAGGTGAACCTGCAGCCAAAATCTTTTCCGGAACCCAGTAAGTTCACCACCGCTCCCATATGCTCTGTTCCTGTAACGATCAGTATTTCCTCGATCCCAACTCCCGTTAGTTTTTCTATGGGATGATAGATCATGGGTTTGTTTCCGATCGGCAATAAATGCTTGTTGGTTACTTTGGTTAGTGGAAATAACCGAGAACCGGTTCCACCTGCGAGTATAATTCCTTTCATAATAGCTTTATTTGTTTTCCTCAAAATAATGAAAGTTAAAGGACAACTGTAAGAAATATTATAGACTATTAATTAAAGATATTTAACTGCTTAATTCGCTTACCGATACCTATTTTTAACTAGTATATAAATAGGACTTCAATGATCTCATTTAAGATCACATTGCAAACCATTCTTGCGACCGCCATACTTCTGTGTGTAGGGATGGTGTCGGTACAAGCGCAAATCACTACGTGGAATGGTTCTGTAAGCAGTGACTGGAATAACGGGGCAAACTGGAGCAACGGTGTACCAGGGTCAAGTTCCAGAGCTGTGATAACGAATTTTACCAACAAACCCATCCTTAGCACAACTGCAACGGTCAATACTATTCAGCTGGGAAGTTATTATCCGGGAGCAGGTGTAACTTTTCTAACGGTAGTAGCCGGTGGTGATCTGACCATCACAAATGAAATTGAGTTCAATGGTAACGGTGGTTCGCTGCATATTGATGGAGGTACTGTAAATCATACCGGTACCACTCTCGACTGGGGAACCAATGTTAACCGCTATATTGAAATGACCAGTGGTAACTTTTCAACAAACGCCAACTTTAGTATCAATGGGGGGAATAACACCAGTCAGCCTGGGTTTACGGCCGGAAGCGGAACCGCTGTTTTTAATGGCAATCTTACGGTACCAAGTAGCAGTAAACGCTTCGATCTGGGTGATGGGGAAGTTCTTGTAGAGGGTGATTTTTTAGTTGGAAGCGGATCCCAGTTCAACGTATTAAGTGGTGAGTTAGTGGTTAATGGCACTACGACTGTGAACGGCACTTTTAATGGCGACGATGGTATTACCTCCTATTATGGTGAGATTACCATTGGTAGTGGTGGTGTCTTAAACCTGGGTACCGGAATCATAAACTTCAATGCAAGTACCTCCATTGGAGACAACGGTACAGTGAATTTCGGGAGTGGAGAAGTAAATTTTGGGAACGACGTTTTAGTACAAAGCAGTGGTTTTGTAAATGTACAAGATGCCACTGTAAATATTGTTGGGGATGCCGACTTCTCAAATAACGGTAACCTTTCGGTAAATAATGGAACGATCAATGTTGGGGGGAACGCCTCTGTTACAAGTGGCGGAACTATCTCACTGGGTGGAGGGAATTTAAATCTTGAGGGCGATCTGTCTGTGACCGGTGGCAGTAACTTTCAGGCAGATTCAAGTACGGTTACATTTAGTGGAGACAGCACCCAAACCATCTCCACCAATGGAAATGATATCACCTTTAATAATGTGGTAGTTGATTCCGGGGCTACCTTCCAAACTGATGGCGCCACTGAAAATGTAGTTGTGGTTGAGGGCAACTTAACGGTAAATGAGGGTGGAAATGTTGTAGTTGAAGATGACGACAAGCTTGACATTCAGGGAGAAGTAGGTGGAGATGGAGCGGATGAAATTGACAGTCCCTCCCCTTTTGCAGTCACTGCCGTCGCTACAGATCTGAATACCGTCCTTATTACCTTCAACAAAGAAATGGTAGAATTCCTTGCTGAGAATACAAGTAACTACAGTATTGTCAGTTTACCAGGTTTGACGCCAGTTACAGTGAATTCAGCTACCCTGAACACCGGGGGGAATGGAAGGCAGGTAACACTCAGTATTTCTACCATTCAGGAAGATGTAGAATACCGGATCACCATGAACAACCTGGAAAGCACCGATGGTGGGGAATTATCTACAAACCACATCAAACGATTTACTAAACTGGGACCCGTTACTTTTTACAGCCGCCAAACAGGGAACTGGAGCGTGAATTCTACCTGGTCTACGGTAAGTCATACAGGTTCTGCCGCTACTAAGAATTCAGCTAATACGCCAAACTCTACCGTAATAGTCGGAGATGGACATACCGTTTCTGTTGTAAGCGGAGCCACTATAACCAACCAGACCTCCGTATCTGTAAGTGGGGCGTCAAAGCTATTGGTCGGCTCCGGCGGCGTGTTGAACCTGGGTACTAAAACCATCAGCGGAGCAGGTACATTTGAAGTGACTGATGGAAAGATCATTATTGGGCAGGCCGGTGGAATTTCAAGTTCAGGGGCAACAGGTAACATTCAAACTGCAAACCGTATTTTCAGCACCAATGGGATGTATTCCTACAATGGAAGTACCCAGCAGGTTACCGGTACCGGCTTACCCACTCAGGTTGTTGAACTTGATATAGATAACAACTCTGACGTCCGTGCAACCGACAACGTGGAAATTACCGGCACTCTGCATCTTACAAATGGATCCCTGATCATCTCCTCCGGCAACAACCTTATCGCCAACACAAAAAATATTGTAAATGGCGATCTGATCCTTGAGCGCACCATCACCGGAAATACAGGCTGGCGCATGCTCTCCTCTCCTCTTTCAACTACTTATGGCGATCTCCTGGACAATACCATCACACAAGGATATCCGGGTGCTTATTACTCCACAGGAAGTATGCCGGGCGACACCCTTCAGCCTAACGTCATGTTTTATGATGAAACCTACGGCACCAATTTAGATGGTGACAAAGCAACCGACAATCAGCGATGGAGAGCTCCTGCTTCGGCTTCAGCTACTATTCCTGCAACCCAGGGACTTTACACTTTTATTTTTGGGGATATTGATGCCGATCCTTTGTACAACGATCAGTTTCCGCTGCCACTTACATTAGCTGTGCAGGGGCAGGAAAATGAAGGAGATGGCAATAGCGTGAACTTTGGAGTGACTTACACCACTACTGCTGATTCAGGCTGGAACATGGCTGGAAATCCGTATGCTGCCACAATTGACTGGGATGAAGCCTCTTCGTGGACAAAAACCAATATCGATAATACGATCTATGTGTGGGATCCGGCTGCAAGCAGTTTTAAAACCTGGAACGGAATTACCGGCGATCTTGACAGTGAAGGATTGATCGCCCCCTTCCAGGCCTTTTGGGTGAAAGCAAATGATGTTGATCCGGCACTTGAAGTAAGCAAAGAAGCCAAGACTTTTGGAGGAAGTTATGTCGGCAAGATCAAAAGTAAAGCACACGATGTACCCATAATTTCCCTCAGTATCTCGAATCAAAAGCAGGAAGCTTCTACTCATTTAATGTTTTCTGATCATGCCCTGAATGGTAAAGATCATTCGGATGCATATCGTCTGGTTCCCCCACCAGGCGTAAACACTTTCCTTGATATTAACACGGTGGCAGATAAGGGTTCGAGGCTAACCATCAACAATCTGCCACGCAATTTTGGACGGGTTATTGAAATTCCCATTTTTGTGGATGCATACCGGGATGGTTTTTCAGCAAATGAATCACTATCGCTTTCCATCGGTCAAATGAAGAATATTCCTCAAGGCTGGAAAATTACCCTGCAGGATAATCGCATTAAAAGTAAGATCACTGTTGAAAATGGATTCAACTATTCCTTTTCTCATCTGGGCTCTCCCAATAAGGTAGCACCAAACTTCAGTACTTCAGGAAAACCTAAGATCACTTCCAAAAGCACTGCTCAAAAACCTCGCTTTACGCTCATCATACACCCCGGAGAAGATGCAGGAGATTTGCCGGACTCCTTCAAACTGGAACAGAATTACCCGAATCCCTTCAATCCAACTACCAATATTCAATTCGATGTTCCGGTTCAGTCCTACACCGAATTGGCGATCTTCAATATCCTCGGACAGCATATAACCACACTTGTGCGAGATGAACTCCCGGCAGGCACCCATACCTTTACCTGGGATGCAAGCGGTTACTCCAGCGGCGTTTACCTGTTCCGTTTGCTCACATCTGAAACGGTTCATACCAAAAAAATGATTTTGGTCAAATAAAACTATTTTATTGCAGTTTGATCTTCTTAAGTTTAGGCAAAACGAAGGATTGAATAATCCTGTTCTAAATATCATACGGAATAGAAATTGGGGCAGCTACAGGCAGTTAGAATTCACCAATCCCTACATTTATGATGTACTAACTGATTATATTTAAGCAGGAGTCAGGAATGGATAGATTGTATAAATTTATAGCAGTTTTATTTTTGGCCATATTATTTGATGGCACGCTTTATCATGCCCATGCTCAGGATGTGATCAAAGGCTCGGGAGCAACAGATATATCTATAGATTCGGTAAGTACGGGTGGATATGTTACACTTGACGGCCCTACCATTAGAGAAACCTCCTCCGGGCAGCTAGCCGGCAATGGAACCGTCATTCTTACCCTTCCTTCAGGATATGAGTGGAATACAAATCTCACTACTGGAGAAATAACGATCACCATTGTTGCTACAGGAGCTTCCCAAACTCAGCTTGATGTTGTTTTTAGTGGGTTTAATAATACACAGGAAGCTGTTTTTACCGTAAATAGGGAAAGTAAAACTGGGGGTAACGGACAAGGCCCCGGCCGCGTAGAAATACAAGGTCTTCAACTCCGTCCTGCAAACACCAATGTTCCTGATGTTTCAACCATTACTAATACCGGAACTACCGGTCCCAATGTAAATTATGGAGATCTTAGCAAAGCCCCGGGTTCCGTTGCAGAAGTTTCTGTGGAAACCGCAGCAAATGGAACCGGACAGGTAGTACAGGCTCAGGATATTCTGGCAGGAAATCCTTTGACAGTCTATGCCATTGCCCGTGATGTTGGCGGAAACTTTATCGAGAATATTGCTTTGGCAGACGAAGCTGACTGGAGCCTGATCGATGTGACCGGCAATATTATACAGGGGGCTATTTCTCCTGCCGCAAACCTTCGGAGTGCTACATTTGCTTCTCAGCAAACCGGGACGGCAAAAATTCAGGCTTTTTATTCCGGCGTTACGGTTACCCTTTCACAAGAAATAACCGTGCTTCCAAGAAGTGTGGATGCGATGGTTATTAATACCCAACCCCCGGCTACAGCTAAAGCGGGTGAGACTTTTTCTAATGCCGTGGTCGTTCACCTGCAAGACCAATTTGGCAACCTGGTAACCACCAACAGCACCACACAAGCCACGATTGATATAGGCTCAGGGAATGGGACCCTTTCTGGAACGCTCACCAAAACAGCCAGTAACGGAGTGATTACTTTTGATGATCTTTCCGCTGATATTGCGAACGCCATTACGCTTGAAATCACGAGTAGTGGTCTTAATACCCTTTCCACGAATAGTATTTCGGTAGATCATAACGAAGCAGTAGATCTTAACTACCTTCAACAGCCCACTAACACAGCACAAAATACGACGATCACTCCCCCTGTGGAACTCCAATTATTAGACGCCTACGGAAATGCTGTAGATAGCGTGGTTACCGTAACCATCAGTGCTGAAGGGTACTGGAAAAATAATTCCACTCTTTCCGGAGATACAGATGCCAGCGGGTCCATCCTTTTTGATAATTTAAATCTCAGTAATAATGCCACAATAGGCACGGTCAACTTTGATGCTTCGTTTACTGGGATAAATTCTCCTGTGACGAGTAATAATTTCGAGATCATTAGTTCGGGAGACCTGGCCAAATTTGTCATTGAAACTCAAACTGAAGAAGCAATTGGCGAACAGGAAGCCGGACAAACGTTCAATATCAGGATTCGGGCTTTAGACGGTACTGATGCCGTTTTTACCACTTTTACAGATACCGTTCGCCTCACTGCCGATTCAGACATACAAGTAAATGGTACTCCTGTTTCGGGCATCACCACCAATAATTTTACCAATGGTGTTTTAGATACTACCATCACATTAACTACCTCTGGTTTAACCCAGATCTATGCTGAAAATGTGAGTATCAATAGAAGTGGACAGAGTAACGAGTTTAATGTAACTCCCACCGTTTTCGATGAAACCACTACGACCATAACTGCAGTTCCTGCTGAAATTATTGCTAATGGAAGCAGTACTTCGTCCATCACCGTTCAGTTAAAAGATGAGTTTGGAAACAACCTGGTGAGTGGTGGAGAAACCGTGGAATTAACCACCGATGCCGGTACATTAACCGGATCCAATACCACCGTTACTGCTAATAACCAAAATGACGGCACCTATACCTCAACCCTTACCTCCTCTAGTGATGCAAATGACCTTGCTACCATAACAGGAACCATTAACTCCGTGGCAATATCGGATAACGCTACGGTTGACTTCGTTCCGGGGGGCGTACAAAGTTTTGAGATCACACTTCCTGAAACAGCCTCACAACCAGATGATCAAACAGCGGGTGTTCCCTTCAGCATCGATATTGAGGCATTAGATGCCTCGGGAAACAGAGTACTTGGATACAACGGTAATGTCACCATTTCTACCAATTCAACCATAGTAGCCGGATCTTCAGCCACCCTTTCCAGCGGTTCTTTAAGTGGACACAGCATCACCTTAACCAAAGCTGATACAAACATTACGATCACCGCAACTGCAGACGATCTCTTTCAGGTTAATGGCACAAGTGAAGAATTTGTGGTGCTTGCCGCAGCGCCTGATGCCAGTGAATCTGAAGTAGTAGCAAGTCCCCGGGTATTGCAAAATGACCCAGCCATTACATCTGACGTCACCGTCATTCTTCGGGATGAATTTAGAAACCGGATTTTATCTCAGCAAACAGTAGAGCTTTCAGTATCCCAAATTGAACAAAACAACAATACCTCTCCTGATAATGTGGCTGAAGCCTCCCTATCCACTGTAAGCTGGAATGCCTCTCCTGCAAATTATACCGCGACATTAACCCCCACAAATACCATCGAACTTGTTGAACTGATAGGTACGTTTGGAAGCTCTCCCACAACTATAACCGACCGGGATACAGTGGATGTCGTAATCCCAAACACCTGGCAAGGAGACGCAAGTGGACCAGGAACGGTAGCGACCGACTGGACGAATGTTGAAAACTGGTCCTTGGGCTCTGTTCCTACCACCAGTGATTTTGTGATCATTCCCAACGTAGGCAGTTTACCCGTTTTGGACCTTAATATTTCAGTAGGTAGCCTTGAAATTCAAAATGGAGTAGCCCTTACCCTGTTTGGCGGGAATGCAATTACCGTTTCCGGAAATGTGGAAATTGACGGTTCTTTAGATATTGAAGACAACACGGCGATCACCATTGGAGGAAATTTCTTAGGAACAGGTTCTTTTTCTGCCGGTGATAATACTGACATCATTATCAAAGGAAGTTCTTCGTTGGGAAGTTTCCTCGCACGAACCACCGGAACAACTGTAGTAATGGATGGTTCAGCTCCTCAAACCATTTCCACATCTAACTTCCTGGCTCAAACCCTTGATATTCAAAATGATGTGACGGCTGTTTCCGGAAATGACCTTATTGATGTGAATACCTTAAACATCGGAACAGGATTTACTTTTGAGATGACTACAGGAATTAATGATACCCTTGATGTGGGAAACAACATCACCGGCGATGGTAATTTTATACTGAATGATAATGCCATCGTACTGCGTGGTAACCTGGACCTTGGAACCATAGATGCCAGTCAGGGCACCGTCATACTTGGCCTCAGACCCGGAGAAACGGATTTCAGCGGCCTCTCACAACAGCAGATCTCCAGCCTGAGCGAGATGCAGAATGCGATCATCAACAATACTCAGGGTGTGCGCACTTTTGAAGATATAATCGTCGACGGAACGCTGACTCTTGAGAATGGCCCTCTTATCATCAGTTCAGGAAAAAGTCTGCTTGCTTCAAATATCACCTATAACAATGGAACCGTAAGAATGCGACGAGGAATTAGTGCAACCCGCGGCTGGAGAATGCTATCGGCTCCCATGGACACCACCTTTGCTGATTTTCTGGATAAAACGGTAACCCAGGGCTATCCAAATTCATCTTTAGGCGACAATCCGGCTGACTCCCTTCAACCTAACGTACTTTGGTATGATGAGACAGATGCAGAAAGTGATTCTTTAGACAGCGAAGGAAATCCACTCTCCTCCACCGATAACGACCGATGGAGAGCGCCGGTAGATGCCAACAACAAAGTAACTGCCGGACGAGGGTATTATGTGTATTTCTTTGGCAACATCGCAGCTGATTCCCGCTACAATACCGGACTTCCCCTTACTTTAGATATTGAAGGGCGGGAACACAATGGCAATGGAAGCACTTTTACGTTCCCGGTCACCTACACAGCTGATGCTGACACAGGCTGGAACCTTGTGGGAAATCCATTTGCGGCAAGTATTGACTGGGACGACGGCAACTGAACCAAAACCAATATGGATAACGTCATCTACGTCTGGGATCCGGCAAGTGGAGAGTACCTGGACTGGAACGGTATTTCGGGATCTCTTGGGAGTGGAGTAGTCAGGCCTTTTCAGGCATTTTGGGTAAAAGCCAACAGTAATCCCCCCACGCTATCTGTGGATCTGGATGGAAAAACAACCGGGGGAAATTTTGCAGGCAAGGATCATCAAAAACCTGCTGCTATTGGCTTTGAACTTTCTGCAGATACCCTCACCAAACAAATGCATGTTACGCTGCATCCCCAAGGCAGTAATGGAAAAGACATCCGGGACGCCTTCCGCCTCCTTCCATTTAATACCGACACCTATCTTGAGCTCTACACCACTTTGGATAATGGAACAGAACTATCCATAAACAACCTGGCCAGATCTTTTGGAGCAAAGATATCCGTTCCCATCCACATTGGTGGCTTTAAAGGAGGCCGACCTATAAATGATGCCTATACCCTTTCCTGGCCAAAATTCGGAGAGGTGCCCAGCGAATGGAAACTCACTTTGGAAGATATGGAAACCGGGGAGACGTTTAACCTTCGAGAAACTTCTTCTGTTACCTTCAATCATTCGCAAAGTGCTAATAAATCAGCGAAGGTGAATACGATGGAGAACTTCCAGCTGATAAATTCCGCTTCTTCTAAGAGCAAAGCCAAAGCCTCCAATAACACTGCCCGGTTTAAACTTCACATAGAACCGGGGGAAGACGCTGAGGGCTTACCTGATAAATTTGAGCTCTACAACAACTTCCCGAACCCCTTCAACCCAACTACCAATATTCGGTTTGCAGTGCCTGTAGAAGGCCCTATTGAGCTCAGAGTGTATGATGTACTTGGTCGACAAGTTGCTGAATTGGTAAACGAAAGATATCAGGCCGGATTTCATGAGGTTAAATGGAATGCGAACGGACTATCAAGCGGTTCCTACTTTCTACGTTTGAAAACCCAAAACGGTATTTTCACACAAAAGATGATGCTTATTAAATAGGCTGCCCTAAAGGTTCAACACTCATAAACAGCATTTTTGCGTTTCATGCGATAACCCCTGATCACTTTTTTAGTAACAAATCCGGTTCCAGTTACTCTTTTACTTTGAATGGAGTCCGGATTTCCATTTTCCCATCCGTATTCCTATAAATATTCTAACTGTATTTTATCCAAAAAGGTCACAATATCATTAAAAGAAAACCATATTAGAGAAGTCTTCGTACTAGTTATAAAGCCACGGACAGTGTCATTTATTAAGAATTTTTAATATTTTAAATATACTAGTTAATTAAAGTAGAATGCTATGGCCGGATATGATGAAATAATTTATGTGATGTTTGCCATGATCATTGTTTCTACAATGGCTTTGAATGCAAACCGCGTGATCCAGATTAATAACGCCACTATGATCGAAGGTCAGCTTGAAGGGCAGGTTGTGGCTTATGCGCAGGATATTATAGAAGAATCCCGTGCCCTCGCCTACGATGAACAAACCACCTACGATGAAGACGGAAACAGTCTTGTTCCGGTATATATACCCAGCGGGTTTTCAGCATTAGGCAGAGACGATACCACCACCGACCCGGAACCGGAAGGAAGCAGAACTCAATTTGATGATTTTGATGATTTTCACGGATTCCAAGAGACTGTGAATATCAATGGTGTAGATTATGACATCTCGGTAGTTGTAGAATATGTTTCAACCTCAGATTATAAAACCTATACCGTAAGTGGAAAATCAACCCTGAAAAGAATTACTGTGAATGTGGAGTCAGACTTTCTGAGAAAGAACATCAACAGTGATCAAACGAATTATAACTTTAGCTTTATACGAAGCTATTACGCCGATTAACGGACAACAATGAACTACGGAATTATCATAAGTTATATAATCGCGGGTTTTTTGATGATCACCATCTTAACGGTGAACTATAACGTGAACTATAGCAATCAGGAAGTTACTACAACCCTCAATAAAACTACGCACGAGAAAGCCATCAAAGAGATGCTGATCCATGACATCCCGAAAATTGGCTATGAACGCAAAACCGTGCTTGCCACTAAATTTGCAAAAGCTGACAGCAATGAACTTTCATTTTTTAGTAATATCGACGACACATTAGCTATTGAACAAGTAACTTGGAAGTACACTGATACCCCCGCACCCGGTTCAAAAAATCCCAATGACCACATTTTGAAAAGAACGGTGGATGGGGATGCAACTGAGATCACCTTTGGAGTGACTGCATTCAAATTTACTTACTATGAGTCTTATGGATCAAACACCCCAATGAGTACGCCGGTAAGCAGTTCAAAATTTGATGACATTGTACAAATTGAAGTAGAAATGCAGCTGCAAAGCGACTACCAACTCGCTTACCGCCCCTCCGATTCCGGAGAATACATAAAGACCAACTGGAGTAAGCGATTCTCTCCGGTAAATTTAAGACCAAATAAGTAAACAAGAGGTACCCCTATGGGACGAGCAATGCTAATTATAAGTGCCGGAGCAGTGATTACTCTTGGAATTATACAAGTAGGTATACAGGGACAAAGAGCAGGAATTACTGAAAATAATGCCGTCTCTGCCTACGAAGTTGAGATCAGAAACAAAGCCTTTACAGCCTCACAGATCACTATGGAGCGCATCAACGAAAGCGGTGGATCATGGAAGCCCACCAAAGCCAATCCGTGGAAAGAAAATATTGACGGAGATTCTATTTCACTGTATTACGAACTGATCTCAACCACCACTTCCGGAAGTTTTTCGCTACTGGAAGGTGATACGGTACAGATCTTTGCCAATTCATGGTATCGCAACCCGCGAACGAACCAAAGAGAAGAGATCGACATTAAAACCTCCTATGTGAAAACAGCCATGCACTTTGTGCCGGAATTTGAATCGGCCATGTCGTTTGCGGTAGATGAACATGACTTTGACTTTGCTGCCAGTGGAAATGTACTTATTAATGGAAACGATGCCAGCGGAACCTGTCCTTCTAAACCAGCTGTCACCGTTCGTGATGATGGCTCTGCAAATAAGATAACAGGGGCAGACAATCTAACAGAATGGCTTTCCGGCGGTGATAATTCTGAACACTTTGAAAGTGACAGTGGAGCAGTATCCGTAGATCCTGATATCTCCTACGAACCGGTTGATCAGTTGGTAGCGCGTCTTTCTCAAATGAGTGGAGTGAAAAAAATTAGTGGAAATTACAAAGGCGATTTCGGTTCACCTGAAGACCCGGGCGTCTTTTTTGTGGAAGATTACGCTAAACTCACTGGTGGAATTTCTGAGGGATATGGAATTATGGTCGTTCGTACCAATGGCGAACTCGAATATGAAGGAGAACTGTCGGTAGCCGGTAATTTCAAATTCAATGGGTTGGTGATCTTCGAAAACGCATATGCCATGACCGGGCGTGGTACCCCGAGAATTAACGGATCCGTATTGGTTGGGAAAACCGATGACAACTACACCGATTTTGATATAGACCTGGGAGGCACCCTTGATATTCAGTACGACTGTACAGCTGAAAAATATGCTCAGCTTGCCTCTGCTTCTCTTTTACAACAAAACCGATATAAACGCTTAAGCACTTTCGAATAATCATTCCAAAATTCCCTATCTTTCGAACGGACTTAAAAAGCTTATTTGATTGTTATACAATTGAATAAGCTTTTTTTAATGACAGTTACAATCTGCTAATTAAGATAAATTAACTGGTTTCCAGTGTCTCTTAATTTGATATTATCATCGAATTAAATGCTTTAAGGTTCAAATTTATTATGAAGAAATTTGCAGTAGCAATACTATTCTTTTTACTCACATACTTCTCAGGCTATGCACAAAACCTTTCGAACCCAATCATTTCAGCAAACATAACGGTGAGTGCTGAAGTCATACCATCCATTGAATTAATTACCGTTAATTCGATGACGTTTGACCGACTCCAGCCTGGCCAAAATGAAGTGTATGTTAATCCTATTCAAGATCTAAATGCCGGTTATATGATAGCCATAGGCTCTCCTCAAGCTGATTTTAGGCTCAATTATTTGCGTGAAAGAGAATTAACGCAAGTCAACGGTGATGCTACTTTAATTTTCACCTACGAAATATCTGGAAATACCCGCGAAGACCAAGAAACCTCTGAGCTTCTTGATGTGGATAACCGAAACATACAATTCAACAATGAAGGACGTTATTACATTTGGATTGGTGGACGTATAAATCTTGAAAATGCTCAACCGGGCAATTATGAAGGTGATTTCACTATCGAAATTGATTATATATGATCTTGAATCTATTTGATATTCTTCCTTCTTCTCAAGCTAAGTTTACAGCAGTATTTCTTTTTTTACTGCTTTCGTGTAATTCTTTGTTTTCGCAAGATGAAATTAACTTTGGTGAATTTAGCAGCCGCTACTCAATAACTACAACCTTGATCAATTCTGAGCTTGAGTTTGGCAATATTCTACAAAGCCAAGGCACTAAAGAAGCTGATATTGATGAAGCAGCGGTCATAGAGATTGAGGGAATTAAATATTTAGATATCATTCTGGATATAGCCATCGACTCCCCAATGCAAATTGATGGATGCTCTCAGCAATCATGCACCATGCAATTTACTTTAAAAGCATCCTATTCAAATTCCGGAGAAACTTCTGAAATATCAGCTCTCAACAAAACCAAGTTTATTGGACAAAGAACCGTAGACTTCACTAACAAAACCGGGCTATTAACAACCCAGTTTCCAATATTAGAAAGAGGTAGTGCTCCGCCAGGTCCACCCCCAACACCGGATTTCAAGGGAAGAAATTTAGAAGCGGAGAAAGAGAGTGTTTTTATTTTTCTATACGGTTCAATTACTGCCAGCAATAATGATGTGGGAAGCTATGCTTCAAATATCACAGTTAGCATCAATTATGATTAAGGTATTAGCTTTCATCTTACTTAATATGATGGCTCTATTGCCTATACAAGCTCAGTTCATTAATCTACAGCTCTCCATAGATGCAGAACTAACAGCTACTGTAGAGCAACCACTCGACTTCGGTACACAACTCACAAACTCAGGAAGAGTAGAAATTGGCCTTGGGGATGTTAATATGGGTATTTTTTCCATTCGGGCTTTCCGGACTCAAAATGTATATATAGAACTTAGCTACCCCCCAGCATTAAGGCCTTCCTCCCCAGAGATCTCAGCACAGATTCCCCTCGACTTGGACATTGCATACAATAATTCTGGAACCAACAATGTAGATAATGCCCAACCCTTAACTTCTGAAAGCGGGTTTATTGCCATTAGTGAAAATACACAAGCTGCCACAAACTCCGATATCTGGAAACAATTATACATTTATGTGTATGGTGCAATTGAGGTAGGTAACATCCCAAACGGTATATACACCGGTGACATCGTTTTAACCGTCGACTTTGATTAAAGAAATCTAAGCTTTGAATTAAAATGAATTACTTAGATTAAGCTATTGTTTAAGAATAATAAACATCATCTACACCAATTGGTTAGACCCTCTTAATTAAGAGTATCTAACTTGGACAGAAGAAAAGACTTCGATAATTTTCAAACAGAAATTAAACCAACAATAAAATCTCACGACCATGAAACTTTTCAAATCACTTTTAACTCTTACTTTTGCAGTGGCGCTTTCAACTGCTACATTTGCACAGGGTACTGGTTCACTCACAGCTTCAGCTAATGTAGTACAAGACATCACAGTTGATGTACAGCAAAACTTGGATTTTGGAACCATTCTCACAGGCGACCTTAACGGTGGCTCTAAATCCTTAGCACTCACTTCAAGTGCAGCAGATAGTTTAGGTAAATTCCAAATTGACTTCACGAGCTCAAATGCGAATTTTATCCTTTCTCTAGATGCACCTTCAAGTCTATCACGAGTTGGTACATTTAGTACTGGTGAGTCTAGTCTGCCTTTTGCAGTTACTGCAAATTATACTGAAAACAGTACAGATCCAGCAGCTAGTGCTACTTCTTTTAGTTCAGGAGAAGCTTCTGTTACTGCTGCAAATGCTAATGGCTATGTTTACGTTGGCGGAACGTTGAACAGTGGTGCAGCTGCTAATACCTACAATGGTCCCTACGAAGGTACCATTACTCTTTCAGTTTACGCTGAATAACAAACATTGATTTTAATTAAGCCTTGCCCTTTGGCAAGGCTTTTTTTTTAGCTGCTTACCTCGTCTTCATCAAATTATGGTAAAAGTAAAAAACAATGTTTACTATTAGTTCACTTTACTAATAATTATCTCAGATCATGAAAAGACTTTTACTCTCTACAATTTTTCTGCTTAGTGTAACTTTTTGTTCCTATGCTCAGGTTACCATAGCCCCTACCAGCTTGTTTATTGATGCCTCTTCAAGGTTTGGTTCTTATATGGTGATCAACAATTCCCAGGTTAATCAGGAGATCTCCATTGAGTTTGTTTTTAGCTATAGCGCTTCTGACACTGAAGGTGGCCGAACTATAGTAGAAGATGACAGTTCAACTATGCAAGAACATTCTATTGCAGAACATGTTCGTGCATTTCCTGAGAATTTTGTATTAAGTCCGGGACAACGCCAGGTGGTGAGACTTCGAATTGCCGCCCCATCAAATTTAGAAGATGGCACTTACTGGGCTCGTATAAAAAACAGAGCTGCACCTGAAACTCCTCCGGTAGAGATTGCCCAGGATGAAGCAGTGAGTGCGAATCTTGGGCTAATTATTGAACAGGTAACTGGTCTTTATTATAAAGTTGGGGACGTAACAACTGGTATCACAGTTGACGAGATCAGAACCAATATGGTTAATGATGATGTCATGACGGTATATACTGACTACAGCCGGACCGGTAATTCCCCCTTCCTCGGAACAATACTCGTATCACTTGAAAATGAAGATGGAAACGTAGTAGCTCAAAACCAGAATTCAACTACCCTGTATTTTGACGGCACCAATAGTCAGGATCTAAATGTTTCTACTCTTCCCTCAGGAGAATATACCTTGCGAGTTAGATTTGAGACCCGCCGATCTGATATTTCATCCAGTGATTTAGTTCAAATGAATCCTGTATCATCATCTACAACTATAACTATTCCTTAGGTGTTTAAACCTTGGCTAACTTCAATATTAATTGCTTTTTCGTTCACCGTTGTCTTTTCCTTTGGAGTTACTAACTCTGTACAAGGTCAGGATGACAATAACGATGACGTTGAGGTATATCTTGATTTTCGCCATCGAGGAATTGTTAGTACCGTTGTCATCTCTTACTATAAAGATGACCAATTTTACCTGCCCATAACCGAGCTTTTCTCCTTATTCAGTCTTGACTATGAAGTCAACGGAATGATAATTAGTGGTGATTTTGGTGTAGAACAGACTCCGTATACAATTGATTTTAAAAAAAATATCATAAAATTCGGGGATCAGACCACTACCCTTACCCCCAATGATTATCTGATAAAGGAATTAGATTCTTACCTTAGATCTGATCTTTTTTACGAAGTATTTGATCTTGATTTTTCTATTGATTTCAATAATCTCTCGCTTAAATTAGTTACAGAAAGAGAATTGCCGGCTATTCAGCAGGCTATTCGCAGTCAAAGAAGGCAATTAGCCAATACAAACAGGTTTCAAGACCAAAAGTACGAGCTACGCTACGACAGAGAAAAGCCTTTTATAGATGGTGGTTTTTTTGATTATAACTTATCAGCTAATCTTAATCAGAATAATTACGGTTTTAATTACAACGCCAATTTAGGATTACAGGTTTACGGTGGGGATCTTCAGGGACAAGTTTTTGGTAATTATTCTGATGGATTTAGCAACCTTGCCACTAACAATCTAAGATGGCGATATATGTTTCGCGATCAGGAATGGTTAACTAAACTTCAAATCGGGCAAACCACCACAGACGGTTTCACCCAGAACAGATACACAGGGATTCGCATTTCTAACGAACCCATTGAACCCAGACGGCTTTTTGATGAGTATGAAATTCAGGGAAGTACTATTCCTCAATCGGAAGTAGAGTTATATTTAAATAATTCTTTAATAGATTTTGCAACTGCAAATGAACTTGGTAATTATCGGTTTTTAGCACCCATAACTTATGGTTCAACGCAACTTGATCTAAGAATTTATGGACCTACTGGACAAATCATACAACGATCTGAGCGTATACAAGTTCCATTTACATTCCAGCCTAAAGGTAAATTTAATTATAGTGCTAATGCCGGACGTTTAGATAATGCTGTAATTGGAGAAACAAGCCAAAAATATACTGCTCAGGCACATGGCTCCTATGGTATTACCGATTGGCTTACAGCTAAAACTGGAGTTGAATATTATCAAGGGTATCATACATCACTTCCAACATTTACTTCTTCACTCTCTTCAAGGATCTTAAATAACTATATCGTAACCTTAGAAGCAGCAAACAATGTTTACTATCGAGGAAACTTAAATGTCATTTACCCTAATTCTGCCAGTATAAATTTTGACTATACCAATTTCATCTCCTCTTCTTCCATCTATAACAATACTAATGATGACCAACGCGTAGTTGCCAGTGCATTTTATCCGTTCAATTTCTTTGGTGTACCTTTTAACATTAGGGTTTCTGGTTTTTCAAGATTCAGAGCATCCACCACAGTCACAACATTCAGAACAGATGTAAACACACGAATTAGTAATATAAATCTTCGCATAGGCTACAGGGATCGATTAGTTGATACCTTCAATCCTTTGGATATGTCATCGACATCAACTATTCAATCTTCTTTGACATATAATTTTTCAAGAAACAGGTATTTACCATCCTTTCTGCGGGGAGTATTTCTTAGAGCCGCTATGGGATATCGCCCCACAAGTAAACAGTTTGAGACTGCTGAAGTATTGATCTCAAAAAATATTTTAAAGACTGGCCGTTTACAGCTTTCAGCAGGTAAAAACTTTATAGGTAATTTCAATACCCTTAGATTTAGTCTGATATTTGACTTGGGCAGTAAAGTCCGAAGTAGTACTACTTTTAACAGCATTAGAGGTAGTAGTAATGTAACCCAAAATATCAGAGGGTCTGTGGGATATGACCCTAATTACAACAACTTCATCTTTACAAACAGAGATCAGGTAGGAAGAGCCGCTACTGCCATTCAATTATATGTAGATAGTAACGTAAATGGCGCATTTGATGAGGAAGATGAAATTATTGAAGAGAAAGCGGTAAGGGTCTTACGCTCGGGTGCAAATAGTACTTTAAAGAATGGAGTTCTATATCTTACCCAAATGCAGCCCTACTACTATTACAACATGGAGATGAATAAAAGCGCCATTAAAAACCCCATGCTTGTTCCTGAATTCGAGAAATTTGGCCTTATTACCGATCCTAACCGCTTTAAGAAGGTGGAAATACCCTTCTATATGTCGGGTGTGATCGACGGAACTGTACAGCGTTTACGAGGCGATAGCAGTAAAACTGGTATTGGGGGATTAAAACTAAGATTATCAGATTCTAACGGAGATTTTGCTAAAGAATTAAGAACATTCAGTGACGGAAGTTTTTATGAATGGGAAGTTCCACCGGGTACTTACGAGTTACAGGTGGACGCAGGAAACCTTCAGCAGCTAAACTCAAAATCAATTCCTGAGAAGCTTGAATTTGAAGTTAAGGCTGTTCCGGAAGGTGATTTCGTTGAAGGTCTTTCTTTGTTACTGGTTCCTTTAGATTATGAAGAACCGGAAGAAGAAGTCTCCCCGATTACGATGGAAGCTATCCCCTCGTCCATAAAAACAGATGAAGAAATGTTGGCTTTAGAAACAGAACTCAGTGAAGGTGTTAATGATGTGCTGCGGTTGATCATAGAGGCTCAAAATGCCTTCTATAATAAAAATATCAGCCGCGCAATGGATCTTGTAGACCAATCACTTGATATCTTTGAAACGGCACAAGCTTATGCCCTGAAAGGAAGCTTAAGCTATCTGAGAAATGATAAAGAAAATGCCCGAAAGTATTGGAACCTGGCTAAAAAGTACGATCCGGATATTTACATTCCTAACGAAGAGTACTTAGACCAAATGATTGTTTCGGAACCCCTAAATTCACCCAAATGAATTTTATGACTTATACATCCACAGGCGCATCAGTAGTTAGAGCATATTGTGATACCATAGCTACATTTTGCCACCGATGTATATTCTTTTTAACCTTTTCACTGCTTTTTCTTCTATCTGCCACCTCGGCCTCAGCTCAAATCAATGAAGCGGAATCACTGGAGCTTAAGGTGATAACACTCGAACAGCAGTTTGATGCCCAGGTACTCAATGTGCTTTCCAACTATTTCGACAGCCGTAAGTTTTTTGTTGATATCAGTATCGATGCGCAGTTTGTTGATGAAACCTACCGAACCACGGAAAATCAAACGATCCTTGGTGGTCAGCAAAATCAGCCGGAAAATGTATTAATGCCGGGTCTGCCCTTCATCCCGGAGGAAAACATGCGACCCAGAGAGATCCAGGGAAGCAGCAGTCAAACCACCCAAACTGTAATCAATGAACAAACGGTAAAGCGACTCCAAATATTAGGACTTCGCGTAAATGTGTATGCCGATTCCTCCTTCACCCCCGAGCAAGTTGAATTTATGCGTTTAATGGCTGGAATTGCAGCCAAGATCAGTGAGTCAAGAGGTGATGTTGTAAATGTGCGACTCCTGAACATGCCTGATTTTGGTATTGATGAACTTCCGCCAGCCAGAGCTGAAGAAAGTTTGGCATCTGAAGAAACCATACTTGGATCCATTAAAGATTATGTACCCGGTTTTGTTTTGCTCATGCTATTGGGATTAACCCTTTTGGTGGGACGGTTAACAAATTCCCCTTCACAGAAGAAATCGAAAGATAGATCAGAGCATCCTCATTTTACCCGGGATGAACTTAAGCAAAACCGGCACCAAGACGATCTTCCTGCTTTCAAACAAAACAATCCGAGTTGGGAGAAAAATATCGCTGCACCTGAGAAGCCTAAGCCGGCAACTTCATCAGACTTTGCTACCATCACAGATCAGTTCCTGAATAACTCCAAAGAAGTGGCATTACTGTTTGAATTCTGGATGGAAGAAGATGAGAATGAAGGTGCCAAAAAAGCTGCTAGATCGGTTAAAACCATCGATTCTCACCTTCTGAAAGCTCTTAAAAGAGACTTAAGTTCAGAATCCTACTCAGCTATTAAAGTGCAATTAGATAAGACTGGAGATCTTTCTTTAAGTCAGAAGAAAAAAATAGCTTCCGAGTTTGTGAATGCCTTAGAGCAGGATCTGCATTCCCATGATCCCAACCTTAAACATCAACAGTTAGGGTTGTTCCAGTTTCTGGACCATCTTGATGCTCATCATATCAAACAGCTACTTTATGGTGAGGATCGCAACACATGTGCTCTGCTATTTGATTATTTACCCGAGCAAAAAACGGCTCGCGTTATAGACTGGTTAGACAAAAGCCGGGTTACGGAGATCATGATAGGAATGTCTAACCTGCATGAACTATCCTATAATGACCACAAAGAAATTTCATCCCGCCTGTTCTCAAAGGCCATGGATATTCTTGAAGTTGATAAAGAGCTCAAGCAAGGAGCAAAAAATATCCTCCGGATCCTTGATCAGCTTCCTCTTGAAGATCAAAATAAATACATCGAACAGCTCAAAGCCACAGGTTCTCCGGTTGCTGATGTAATAGCAAATAAATTCATCACCTTAGAACAAATTCCCCGGTTGAACGACCTTATGCTTAAAGAGGCCCTCGCCCCTATCTCTACGGAAGTTTTACTGGAAGCAGTTTCAGATCTAAGCGAATCTATTACCAATAAACTTCTTTCAGTGCGGCCAAAAAGGGAACAAAGATTGATTCGGATGGAACTTCAACAAATGGAGTACATAAAAGATGAGAAAAGCGAACAGGCAAAACTTCAGATAATGAAGGCTATTCGTGAAATTGCATAGACTCATTGGTTTTAGGTTTCTTAAAAAGTAGTTCAGTAGGTGATTATTAAATCTGTATATAACATATCAAGGGCAATGCTATTTATTCTGATAGCCTTTTTGGGGTTTCATACCTTTGGCTGTGGTTCATCAAATACACTTGATATCGATGATTCAGAAATTACGGAAGCTCAGGCCGATTCTGTTCAAGCCGATTCAACACAACTCACTCAAGAACAAATTGAAGCACAACAGCGACGAGAAGAGCTTAAAGCAGAGTACAAAAAAGAACTGACTGAACAATATCAGGGGCGGGCAAATGGGCTCACTACTTATTACATATCGGCCCAACGATTCTTTTATATGGGGAGATACCAAAGTGCATTATATCATATTAATAAAGCAGCAGATATCAAGGAAACAGCCGATATTCTGGCACTTAGAGGATCTATCTATTTAGGTCTTGGCAATCAGGAAAAATTTACTGAACAATGGCGTTTGGCCCTGGAGATGGACGAGAATGTCCCTATTCCAAACATCCCTTATTTGGTAAGACAATTGAAGCAAGAAGGATTGATCAGTGAAAATTATAATGCGGGAAATTAGTGGTACATGCGTAGTAATATCTTAAATATTCTTTGTTTTCTGATTTCGTTGGTGATAATGATCTGGGGAGCATTACTGGTTACAGGGGTAAGCAGCTACAATATAATTCCTGAATCGATCAACTTCCTGAATGTTCCAAGTTTAGCTATCGTTTTTGGAGGAATTTTTGCCAGCGTTTTCATCAGTTATGAATTCCGAAGCGTGGTAAGTGCCCTGCGAGATAGCCTTCGTCTATTTTCATACAGTTCGATCAATGATGAGCAGTTAGCTGATGATGTGGACACCGTCATTCAATGGCAAAAGGAGATCAAAAAAGACCGAATGGGCACTATAAATGAGCTGAGCCAGGAATACGAGAATGAATTTGCCGGATATCTGTTTTCCATCCTTGATACCAACTATTCGACCCAGGAACTTCGTGAACTCGGAGAAGCCAACATCCAGGAAAGTTATCATCGCCAAAAAAAGATCAATGATATCATAGCAAGTATGGGTAAATCTGCTCCTGTTTTCGGGATGCTTGGAACCCTGTTTGGATTGATCGTCATCCTCTCCGGTTTTGATGAGATAGAAACTTTGCTATCGGGACTGGCCGCAGCCCTTATGACTACATTATACGGTATCATCATCGGGAATTTTATTTTCAACCCTATGTCCCGTAAAATGAATGACATTGCTTCCTCCCGTTTCTTCAGAGAAAAACTCATTCTGGAAGGCATTCTGTTGATAGAGCAGGAAAAAACGGCGCTTCAAATTTATGATAAACTTCAGGCCCACATTAAGAGAAACAAACTATTATAAAGAAGGACGTTAGGTGAGCAAAGACCCGCATATCGATACCAACAATTCGATGTACCCCGAGCAAGACCTTGAAGAGGTTGAAGAGGATAGCTGGCAGATCAGCTACTTAGATATTATCACCATTTTACTCGGATTCCTTATCATTTTACTCTCCATTTCTCATTTTTCTGACCGGGATGTTTTCTCGGTTTCCGGATTGTTCAAATCTGATGCAGAAGAGGCCGAGTACATCTCCACCCCCATCAATAAAATTGAGCGGCAGTTAGAAATTGCACTTCTTGATGAGGTTGGTGATAACAAAATTGAGATCGAAAGAGACCTCAATGACCTTTTGATCCGCCTAAAGAGTGATGAATTATATCTTTCAGGAAGCGCCACTATAAATTCCGAATCACTGGGTTTACTCAACGAGATCGTTGAAGCTATCCAAAACAATGCCTATACCGATTTCAACATTGAAGTGGAAGGCCACACCGATGATGTTCCCATTCATTCTCCGGCATACGACTCCAACTGGGAGCTTTCTACCGCACGTGCTACCAATCTTGTCAAATATCTCAGCGGAATGGGAATTAGCAAAGAACGATTGAAAGCCTCCGGATATGCCGACTCCCGCCCTCTTGTCCCCAATGTGGATGCGGCCGGGAATCCTATCCCCGAAAACAGAGCTAAGAACCGCCGGGTTACCCTGCGTCTATTTTATGATACCTCCGAAGCCCTGGCTAACAATGAATCCGAAACTAGTACCAATACAGATAATGAAACAATAGCGACTATCGATACGAATTGCCGGTTTTCTGTACAACTTGGTGGTTTTGAATCTTTTTCAAATGCTTTGAACAGAGCTAAAGTTGCAACCAGAAATTCAGACCTGGATTTCAATATTACCTACAACGGCCGGTTGTTTTCAGTCCGTACGGCACCAAATAATAACTTACCTGCAACGCTATCCCATCACAGCGCGCTTTCAAACCGATCGGGAGCATCAAATTTGGGACTCATTCACCAATGCTATAACAATTCTGCAAACCGACCGGAGCCTGTAGAATTTCAAATTCAACTGGGTGCTTTTGGCAGCCAGCAAAATGCAGGCTCACTTGCCTCCTCACTGCAGGAACGGTTCAACATAACCACAGATATCATTAATACATCTAGCGGACTTTACAGGGTGGTTTCTAAGCCCGGAAGCAGTTTAAAGGAGACCTTGGAGCAAGCTGATGTCTTATCCGAAGAACTGGGCAGTAAGAACTTTATCGGTTTTGCTGATCTGAATAGCTCACCCTATCAATTTGAATTCCAGGTTCAGTTGGCTTTATTTGATGATGAAACAGACGCAAAAGACCTTGCCAAAAAGATCTCAACGCTGATGGCTATTTCCACATCCATAAAACAGCTTGAAAACGGTGATTTTGCCCTGACCTCATATAAAACAGGAAATTGGGATCACATTCAGCAACTCTATTCCGATCTTTCCTATACCAGCTATGATCTGAAACCGGTTCTCTATCTTTTAGAACTTCCGGGATAATTTCAAATAACCTGCTTGCGCATCCTTGCCACGGGTTGATTGAGCTGTTCCCGGTATTTGCTTACGGTTCGGCGAGCCACTTTATATCCTTTCTCATTCAGCATATCGGTGAGCTGTTGATCGCTGTAAGGCTTTTGTTTGTCTTCCTTGTCGATAAGATTTTGTAGGATGTTCTTTACTTCCCGATTTGATACCTCTTCCCCGCTTTCGGTTTCCAGCCCTTCATTGAAGAAATATTTTAATTCGTACACCCCAAAATGAGTTTGTACATACTTGCCATTCACCACTCGCGAAACGGTTGATATATCCATTCCAATGCGTTCCGCTACATCTTTGAGGATCATGGGCCTGAGTCCCTCGCCATACTTGAAGAAATCTTCCTGCAGCGCCACGATCGTTTTCATGATGTTCATCAACGTATTCTGGCGCTGACGGATCGACTCAATAAACCAGCTGGCTGAATCGATCTTACTCTTCATGAAATTCTTGGCATCGTTATTGGCCTTTTTATCCTTTTTGGCTTTGATCTCCTCCCACATCTGTTTGTACTCAGGAGAAATGCGCAGGGAAGGCGCATTCCGCTGATTCAAGTTGATCACGAATTCACCGCGTTCACTTTCTCCTTCTCCGGTTCCTTTCCAGTACACTTCAAAATCAGGCTCTATATAATTTTGTGTTTCCTCCAGTCCGCTTGATACAGAACCCGGCCGGGGGTCCATCTGCTTGATAGCATCAAAAGCCTCATTCAATTCTTCACGATCTACATTGAATTTTTTCAGAAGTTTAGAAAAATGTTTTTTCTCGAAGGCCTTCCATTCATCACGAACAATCTTCTTAGCAAGGTCTAAACGGGGAAGGTCTTTTTCGGAAGCTTCCAGCTGAACCAGCAAACAATCCTGAAGATCACGCGAAGCCACGCCGATCGGCTCAAGCTGTTGTATTTCTTTTCGAACTTTTTCCACCTTTTCCTCATCCACTAACACGCCCTGATTAAAGGCAATATTATCTACAACGGCTTCAAGTTCGCGGCGGAAATAACCGTCTTCATCCAGGGAACCCAGAATTTGTTCGGCAATAAGAATTTCCTCGTCAGACAGATCCAGCAGGCTTACCTGTTCTTCCAACTCCTCCAAAAAAGAAGCCTGATATGGGTTTGGCAGCTCCTTCCACTCTTCAATATCGGGATTATATGAGTTACCAAATTGCTCACCGTCATATTCGGTATTGTTATCAAATTCATCCCAGTCTACTTCGTGCTCTTCCAGGCTTTCGAGGGCTTCTTCCTTTTCTTCTTTTGGCTCTTCTTCAACCTCGGAAAGACTAACGGTTTCATACTCTCCCGGATCCACTTCCTCCAGCACAGGATTCGCTTCTATCTCTTCTTTGATCCGTTGCTCCAGACCAATGGTAGGCAGCTGCAGTAATTTGATATACTGAAGCTGTTGGGGTGAGAGTTTTTGCTGTAAACTCTGCTGCTGTTTTTGATTTAAATTTTGTTGGTTACGTAGCATACTACTCTTTACTGCGAATCTCTTTGCAAGCGCTCAAAAATGTTTGATACCACTTTTCTCCATATCGCCTAACTAACGGTTTTTTAAGGAATTCTGCCAAATATGAATCTTCCTGCTCACCTTTTTCACAAGCGGCTGAACATAGTTTAGGGACGTATTCATAATTGGCGTAATCAAAGCCAGCAATATGTTTTAACCGTACCGGAAATAAATGGCAACTGAGAGGTTTTTCCCAGTTAAAACGTCCTTCAAAAAATGCTTTTTGGATAGCACAAAAAGCTACCCCGCTTTCATCATACTTAACGAAAATGCACTCATTACCCCCTACCGTTGATATTTCGAAGCCTTTGCTTTCAGAACCAATGACGACGCCTTCACGTTCAGCAACCTCCACAGAGTCCTTCATTAATTCATCTTTCAACAAGCGATAGGCTTTGTGAAGTACTGGGATCTCAGATTTCGAGACGGGTGCTCCGGCATCTCCTACTACACAACAGGCACCTTTGCAGCGGGGAAGGTCGCACGTGAATTTAGCCGTGGCGATATCATCAGACAGTATGGTATTTTCTACTTTGAACATAAACCAAGATACTAATCAATAGAACACTTTTCGATGAAACTGAAAAGGAATTTTAAATCTTTACAGTTCACAAATTGCAGGAAATTAACTCCGTATTTATTTGTGATAATTTGGCATCGGCTCTATCTTCAGGCATATGAGAAAATTAACCCCCTCAGAGCGAAGTATTTTAGATCGGCTCATTTTTCCGGAGTCGTTTGATGTTATACAGGAGGAAACCGAACTGGCTTATGGTGAACTCCGCGACGACATCATCAACCTCATGAATTCCCGGCTCATTGAAGTTGTGGAATCAGAACAATCTCCTAAAAACAGTATTCAGTGGTTCGATTCAGACAATATTAAAGAGTCTACTTACCGTATCACTAAATCCGGAATCAAACATATGAAACAGGTGAAAAGATGAAATTTCAGGCAACCATTGGCGAAAACGAACACGATGTAGAACTTCTCCCCGAAGAAGGAACTTTTGTATCCGGTGATGCTTCGGGAAGCTATTCTTTTGAGTTTGTGAACGACCGTTACATTCTGCGAACGGGAACAAAAACCTATAAGATTGATAACGTATCTAAAGAAGGTTCCAGCATTGAGTTTTCAATGAATGGCGTTTGGCACACGGTTCAGGTAAAAGATGAACAGGAATTATTGCTCGACCGACTTGGCTTCAAAACCGGAGCTGCAGTTGGTGAAGGAATTCTGAATGCGCCTATGCCGGGTAAAATTCTGGAGATCATGGTAGCTGAAGGCGATGAAGTTGAAAAAGATCAGCCGCTCGTTATCCTTGAAGCCATGAAGATGGAGAATGAATTGAAGGCACCGGTCAGCGGAACCATTGCAAGTATTTCGGCGGAAGTCGGAGCATCATTAGAAAAAAATTCACCTATACTGGAGATCGAAACCATTGGATAAATTTGTAATTGAAGGCGGCCATCCATTAAAAGGAACTATACCCATAAGCGGCTCAAAAAATGCAGCATTGCCCCTGATGGCAGCCTCACTTCTCGGAAACTCTGCTTCTACCCTTCACAACATTCCCCGATTAAAAGACATCTACACCTTCAACAACGTAATTCGTGTAGTGGGTGCGCAGGTTGATTTTTTTGAAGATAAAAACAAGCTGGTGATCGATCCTACTCAAGTAAATCACCTGGAAGCCCCATATGATCTTGTTCGGAAAATGAGGGCATCGTTCTACATGCTGGGAGCGTTGGTTGGGAAACATGGCTATGCGAAAGTTTCATTACCGGGTGGTTGTGCGTGGGGACCTCGTCCCGTTGACCTTCACCTAAAAGGTATGGAAGCCATGGGCATCGATATTTCGCTGGAGAAAGGATATGTGATCGCCAAAGCAGATGATAAAATTGAAGGCGGTTCGTTTCGGCTTGAACCTAGTTCGGTTGGTGCTACGGTGAATTTGTTGCTGGCATCGGTATTGAATGCAAAAAAATTCACCATAGAAAATGCAGCCAAAGAGCCGGATGTCGTTCAGCTTTGCAATCATCTTGTTGAAATGGGTGCTGATATTGAAGGCATTGGCACCGATACTCTGACTGTAAAAGCTGTAGATGAGCTGCTGGGCATTGAAGTTTCCAATGATCCGGACCGAATTGAGCTTGGTACGTTTATGATCGCCGGAGCTATGATCCCTGATTCAGAACTCACACTTACCGGTTGCAAGCCCGAGCATCTGGGCAGTTTCACTAAACAGCTTAAAAAGACCGGAACTGATGTTGAAGTTGATGGCACGACCATTAAAGTAAAGGCACCGGATTCCTTAAAACCGGTTTCCATTAAAACGGCTATTTACCCGGGATTTCCAACTGATCTTCAAGCTCAATGGGCCACCATGATGACACAGGCTGAGGGAGAGTCCAAAGTCACTGATACGGTTTATTTCGACCGGTTTAGCTATGTACCTGAACTAACACGCCTTGGTGGTGATATGGAGGTTGAAAAGAACACCGTAAACATTTCAGGCAAAACTCCTTTGTTGGGAGCATCTGTGATGAGTACCGATCTGCGCGCCAGCGTAAGCTTGGTATTAGCCGCGCTTGTTGCCCAGAACCACTCCGATGTACTGCGCATTTACCATCTTGATCGTGGTTATGAAGATCTTGAGAGTAAACTGCGCGCAGTTGGTGCCAACATAAAGCGAGTGGATGAGGATGATTGAATAAGGTGAGTAAGTAAGATCTGAGACTCAAGAGATCGATGGCTCCTAAGAAATGTCCCCGCTTCTAACCCTTGTATATCTGGACACCCTCAGTTATATATCCTTGTACCTAACGCTCAGCGTGGGAGCGTATCTTTTGCCCCGCTTCTCTCCCCAATAAAATAATCCCAAAAAGCGTTTACATTAATGAGCTTTCACAGTTATATTCATTGAAGAAGAAATCGACTTAAACAAGCTTTTTAACATAATTTTCTATTGCGTAAAGCACAGAATACATATCAAAAACAAACTTTACCGGCATCATTGAATATGCTTTGCACCGATGCCCTCATCGATTTTTTCTTATTCTGCGGATTACTACTTACAGCCTTAACGCAGAATCTCTTTTCTGATTCCAAAACGGAATCACCCCAAAAAACAATTTTAACAGATATTACTCCCGAAGCAGCCGCTCGTCCGTTTGCTTCAATCCCCTCTCTACAACACGAGAACGTACTCAATTTGCACCATAAATTATTGAGATGGTTTGTTTGCAGAGGCTTTAGTGGTTTTCGGGAAAGGAAGAATTTTACACATGAAGAATCAAATTATTATTCACTCTTCGGGCAATCAGACCCGAATTGCGCTATTGGAAAACAACGAGTTAGCGCAGCTTTTTATAGAAACGGAAGAAAACCAGCGTACTGTTGGTAATATTTATGTAGCACGGGTTCATAAAGTGCTGAGCGGTATCCGAGCCGCTTTTATAGATATGGGGACTCCTAAGGACGCTTTCCTTCACTTCTCCGATGCAGGAGACCATTTGGATGAATACATCACCCAACTGAATGGTAAAGATGCTATTCCAAATCACGCCAAAAAAGATGTCGAAAATAAAGACAAGCTTTCCAATGTAGAGAAGCAAATTCTTGCCGGCAAAATGTTACGAACCGGACAGAAGTTATTGGTTCAGATCGTGAAGGAACCTATTGGATCCAAAGGCCCACGTATTTCCACGGATATTACGATTGCAGGACGTTTTCTGGTGCTGATACCCATGGGTGATTACATCGCTGTTTCCAAGAAGATCAACAATTACAAAGAGCGCCGTCGTCTTAAAGGGGTACTCAATAACATGGTGCCCGATGGATTTGGCGTGATCGTGCGAACGGTTGCCCAAGGTCAGGATAAGGAATCGCTGGAAGATGACTTGCGAAATGTGCTGATGAAATGGGAAAAGATCGTAGACAAACTCGAAGACGCTAAGCCCCCTTCCCTGCTCTACCGCGACCTGAATATGACGGAAAGCTTAATTCGGGATCTCTTTGCCAAGAATTATGATCGTGTGCTGATCGATGATCCGGAAATGTATCGTCAGATCAAATCGTATGTAAGTCAGATCGCACCGAAAATGGTTCCGAATGTGGAAATGTATAAAGGCAAAGAGCACATCTTTGATTACATGAAGATCGCCCATGACGTGAATTCTATTTTCAGTCCTCGGGTGCGCATGAAATCGGGCGGTTACCTGATCTTTGAGCAAACCGAAGCCATGTATGTGGTAGATGTGAACTCCGGCCCTTACGCCGCCAAACAGCGACAGGAAGACAATTCCCTTAAAACCAACCTGGAAGCTGCCAGAGAAATTGCTAAACAGCTCCGCCTGCGTGATATCGGTGGAATCATTGTAGTAGACTTCATTGATCTTCGTGATGACAAAAACCGTAAAAAGATCTACGACGAACTGAAGAAAGAATTTGTGAAGGATCCTGCCAAGACCAACGTAATTGGTATGAGTGATTTCGGGCTGGTTCAGATCACCCGCCAGCGTATTCGCCCTAGCGTGGTTAATTCCGTTTCCAAAGTATGCCCGGTTTGTGGTGGGTCAGGAAATGTAGTTACCGAAGATACGATCATCACCGACCTGGAGACATGGCTCAGTAAATTCAAGCATAACACCAATTATCGTGCAGTTGACCTGTATGTAAACCCATACCTCAAATCTGTTCTGACAAAAGGTCTGATGAGCACGCACTGGAAATGGATGATGAAGTATCGTATCAAGATCTCCCTTATTGGGGATGAGACGGTTTCCATGAATGAATTCCGTGCCACACTAGTCGGTTCCGATATTGATATCACCGAGATCGTAATGCTTGACGAATCTATTGAAGATGTACTGGAACGTGAAGGAGAACTTCTGGAGCTAGACAGCGGAAAAGGAAGTAAGGAAAATCTTGACATATCAAAAAAAGAGAGACGTAAGAGTAACAGAACGTCAGACCGTAATGACAATTCGAATGGAAGAGGAAAATCAAAGTACTATAAGTCTTCCAATTAAGGCTTGGCTTGGTTTTTGTACCACTTCAGTCAACCTTTAAACGAATTTTAAAACATGAATGCATTTGAATTACATGCCACAACGGTTGTGGGTGTTATCCATAATGGTAAGGCGGCTATAGGTAGTGACGGCCAGGCCACCATGGACAAAACCGTAATGAAAAGCACCGTCAAAAAAGTCCGAAAACTTTATGACGGTAAAATATTAGCGGGTTTCGCCGGTTCTACTGCTGACGCTTTCACCCTTTTCGAGAAATATGAGGAAAAGCTCAACGAGTACAACGGCAACATGGAACGTGCAGCTGTAGAACTTGCCAAAGAATGGCGCAAGGATAAATTCCTTCAGAAACTACAGGCTCTTCTCATTGTGATGAATGATGAAAAATCATTGGTTATTTCCGGTCAGGGTGATGTGATCGAGCCCGATCATTCTATTGCAACTATTGGAAGCGGCGGCTCTTATGCCCTTGCCGCAGCCCGCGCCATGATGGATCATGCTCCGGAGCTCACAGCAAAGGAGATCGTAGAAAAATCGCTGCACATTGCGGCCGATATCGACATCTACACCAATCACAACCTTACGATTTTAGAAATTGATAACTGATATGTTAGCTATTGAAGAAAAGAATTTAACCCCACAACAAATTGTGGCTGAACTCGACAAATACATTGTCGGGCAAAAATCAGCCAAGCGTTCTGTGTCTATTGCTTTGCGAAACCGCTGGCGACGACTGAATGCAAATGAAGAGATCCGCGAAGAGATCATTCCGAATAACATCCTTCTCATTGGACCTACCGGCGTTGGTAAAACTGAAATTGCCCGACGGCTTGCCCGTTTAGCCCACGCCCCTTTTATGAAAGTGGAAGCTTCGAAATTTACCGAAGTGGGATATGTAGGTCGCGATGTGGAATCCATGATCCGGGACCTCACCGATGTAGCCATTAATATGGTGAAACAGGAAATGCAGGATCGTGTGAAAGGCAAAGCAGCCGAAAAAGCTGAGGAACGAATTTTAGACATCCTCATTCCTCCTGTGAAGAAAACCGGAGCCGGCTTCAAATCTTCCAATTCGGACGATTTTGATCCCCAGAAAGCCAGCGATTCAGAATTAAATGAACGCACACGCGAGCGATTCAGGGAAAAACTTCGTAATGGAGAACTCGAGGATCGTGAAATTGAGATCGAAGTAAAAGCCAGCAAAGGCAGCCCTATGATGCAGGTCTTTGGTCCGCAAGGAATGGAAGAAATGGGCATCAATCTACAAGACATGCTCGGAAACCTCGGCAAAGGCGGAAAGAAGACAAAACGTAAACTCCCTATCAGCGAAGCTCGTGAACTTCTGACTGAAGAAGAAGCCGAAAAGCTGATCGATCATGAAGCGGCCGTACAAGAGGCCTTGGAACGCGTTCAAAAGCAGGGTATCGTTTTTGTGGATGAAATTGACAAGATCGCTGAATCATCCTCAGGTAGTGGCGGTAAAGGCGGACCAGATGTAAGTCGGCAAGGCGTGCAGCGCGACCTCCTCCCCATTGTAGAAGGAAGTGCGGTAAATACGAAGCACGGCATTGTTAAAACGGATCACATTCTGTTCATTGGTTCGGGAGCTTTTCATGTTTCCAAACCATCGGATATGATTCCTGAGCTTCAGGGACGCTTCCCTATTCGTGTAGAACTGAATTCACTGACTGAAGATGACTTTGTGGACATTCTTTCCAAGCCTAAAAATGCACTCACAAAGCAATATATTGCCATGCTTGAGTCTGAAGGCGTCGAGATCGAATTTGATGAAGAGGCTATCCGCGAAATAGCCCGGATCGCCGCTGAGGTAAATGCATCGGTTGAAAATATCGGAGCAAGAAGACTTCACACCATCATGTCTTCCCTGTTTGATGAGCTCCTTTTTGCAGTTCCTGATGATATCAACTCAGGCAAGATCACCATCGACAAAGCATACGTCGACAAACAACTTGCCGGGATTGTTAAAGACAAGGATCTCAGTCATTATATCTTGTAAAAGGAGAAGGAAAAGGGGCACTAATTTGCTCCTTTTCTTTTTTAATAAAATGAAGTTCTAAAGCACACATTGTACAATACTACTTTATTTGTTACAATCGTTACGCACAATGAACGCTCAACATTATTTTTTTTGAAAGACTTTAGCGAATATGTTTTATATGCATCTTAAAAAAATCATTTACCCGAACGTATTAATATTATTAGTCCTTGCTGCTCTTCGTTTTACCGGGATAGATCCTGTACTACAATCGGGCAATGATGATACACAGAATCTTACCAAGTACCATCAGGCACAGCGAAGTATCGTAGCTAACTATTTTGGAGAGCCGGATCTGAATGAGATGTATAAAAGCAGCATCCTAAGAATGGTAAAGAGCGTTAAAGACTCTACCCTGAAAATTGATGGTACCCCTGTTGATACCAGCTTTACGAACCTAAAAATCAGCAACATTCGGGAGTCGTTCTCAAACTTTGAAAAGGCATATTTGTACATAACGAATAACAGTCCCGATGAGAACATGAAGCGGCTTACTGAAGAAGCTATAAGGGGCATGTTTTCCACCTTAGATCCGCATTCTATTTATATAGAGCCGGAGGACAATGAACAAATTCAGGAAAATTTTGCAGGGAAATTTCAGGGTATTGGTGTTCAGTTTCAGATCATCGAAGATACCATAACGGTTATCTCAGCCATTTCAGGCGGTCCCAGTGAGCAACTTGGAATACGTTCCGGAGATCGCATCATCAAGATTGAAGATTCGACTGCAGTTGGATTTACAAATGAAATGGTAGTCCGCAGACTTCGCGGCGAAAAAGGCACTAAAGTTAAAGTCACGGTAAAACGTCCGCATGTATCAGAGCCGATCAACTTTAACATCACACGCGATGATATCCCCCTGTATACCCTCGACGCTTCTTACATGCTGGACGAGGAGACCGGCTATATCAAGATAAACCGGTTTGCAGCCACTACTCATGATGAGTTTATGGAGGCCGTAAAGCAGCTTAAGGAAGAAGGAATGTCTAAGCTTGTGTTGGACCTTCGGGATAATCCAGGCGGGTATTTAAGTCAGGCCATTGCCATCGCAGAGGAATTTTTCCCTCGCGGTACTGAATTGGTTTCAACCAAGAGCAAGCACCAGCGTTTTAATGGCGAATATTATTCTCGTAAAGACGGTGCATTCAAAGACAAACCCGTTATCGTTTTGGTGAATGAAGGATCTGCTTCAGCCAGTGAAATTGTAAGTGGAGCCATTCAGGATCATGATCGAGGATTGGTGGTAGGCAAACGAACATTCGGAAAAGGTTTGGTGCAACAGCAGTATGAACTGATAGATGAGAGCAGTGTGAGGGTTACTATTTCCAGGTATTACACCCCTTCTGGCCGGCTTATTCAGAAACCATTTGTAGAAGGTGGCGAGCAATATGCTTACGAAATTTACCGGAGAGAAAATGCTGCAAGCGATGCAAATGAATTCATCGAAGATGTACCTGACTCACTGAAATACACGACCGATAATGGCCGCACCGTTTATGGTGGCGGTGGAATTGTACCCGATTATATTGTACCGGACGATACCACTACTTCTGCTTACGTATTTAATTTTGCGATCCGAAATCAGGTTTCATTCGATTATGTACGCTCCTTTTTAGATGAAAACGGAGAAACCTTTCGTGCCGAATGGGAAAGTGATTTTGAACGCTTCCGTAATGACTATAAGTGGACGGACAAACATATGAGTGAAGTAAAAGACCTGATGCTGAAACGTGGTATGGTAGTCACAGATACCGTTGATGCTCCCACCTTTTCCAACGATTCTCTATTTGTTCCTGTGGGACATTTTGCAGAAGTTTCATGGTTATTGGAAGGTCGAATGAAAGCAGAAGTAGCCCGTCAGGTTTGGGGAATGAAATACTTCTACCCTATAATCAACGATGTTTTTGACACCACTCTTAAAGAGGCCGTGACTTTATGGGATGCAGTTGCCCGGCTTGAAGCGCTGGCAAACGGTAAAGCAGAGGCCTTCACTATTGAGAAGTAGTAGGCACGGCCAGACTCTTTTTACAAACAAAGATATTTTCTACGAATATAAAAGGCCTCAATTGAGGCCTTTTTTTATTCCACACATTTTGATCCTTTCTGCTAATCGATCAGGCTATCTATTTCATTGTTGGAGAGTGAGCTTTGAGAACCTCTGTTATAGTCTTTTTTAAAGCTGACCTCAAACTTAGTTCCTGGCCCTGGTACATTCTTGAATTTAATTTCTCCACCCAGTTGCTGAACAAGTGTATTTATCAGCATAAAACCCACCGTGTCAAATTTGTCGATTTCCCATTTCTCTGAAAATCCAACGCCATTGTCCTCAACCGTTAAGTAAAACTGTTCCCCTTCAATATATAGCCCGACGTTAATGTTGCCTTTTTCTGAATTTTTAAATGCATGTTCGTATGCATTAGTTACCAGCTCGTTAATGATCAAGGCGCAAGGCACAGCCTGATTCAGGTTTAATCCATCAGCAAAAATCTTACTACTCATACTGATCTTCTTCCCATCTGTATTCAACCGTGGTTCTATAGATTTTATATACTCATCCAAAAATTGCTTTATCGGAACATGAACATGACTATTAGCTTGGTACAAAACCTCATGTATCAACGACATAGACTTAATTCTGTTCTGACTTTTACCAAGTATGTCAATGACCTGTTTATTATTCGAATTGAACTCTTCGATCATTAGAAGACTACTTATCAAAGCCAGATTATTTTTTACCCGATGATGGATCTCAGCAAGTAGCACCTTTTTCTCTTTTAGTGATTTTTTATGACCTCTCTCCGACATTTTTTGGCTGGTTATATCTCTTGCTGATACAAAAATCTCTTCCTCTTCCTTCAGCATTCTTACATCCAAAAAACACAAGCGCTGCAATAAAAAAGTTTCCAGCTGTTTACTGCTATTCACTTCTTGCTGAGCCAGTTCTTCAAGTGCAGAAATAAACTCCTGATCTGCAATCAACCAGCTGATGTTTTTGCCAATAGTATCAGCGGCATCAAATCCAGTTAACTCTTTCACCTTACCCTGGATATCTTTTATAGACCAATCATCTACATTGATTCGAAAAGACAGATCGGATGAACCCGCCAAAAATACATTTCTCTCTCTTAACTTATTATGGCTTTTCAGGCTCTCCAATTTCTGCTCTACTTCCTGCGCCAGGCTTTCTAAAGCAACGATCTGTTTTTCACATACTGTTCTTGGCTTGGTGTCAAGAACAGAGATTGTGCCCACATTTTTTCCTGCCTCGGATTTTATGTTATAGCCGAGGTAAAACCTGATCTGCTCCGATTTCTCTGATAAGATAAAGGGCTTGAAATCATCATCAGATCCTACATCCTCTACCAGCAGGTATTTATCTTCTTGAATTGCTCGTTCACAAAACGGATTTCCTTCAGCCAGTTCTCCGGTACTTTCCTCTAGTCCAAATGAAGCCTTCAGTGATAATCCATCATCTCCCAAAAGATTGATCATAGCATGATCTGTATCGCAAATAAATGCAGCCAGTCTTACCAGATTTTGAAAATTATTCTCTCTTAGAATATTATTACCTGCATTTTCAGCAAACGAGTCATGTGGAATTTGCATGGTTTGAAATTGATTAATATTGGCTCGTCATCTGTCTAAGCACAGGTTAGAGCAAAATATCAAAGGACCACAAAATGAGCCCTAATCTGTACTAAGGTAAGTTTGTTATCTTTATGTAGTTTAAAATCTAAAGCCTGTGTAGTTATTTAAACGAAAAGCTGATGTATTACATTCAGATTTTTCTCTTGGTCTTAGTCCTTATCCTCGTTAAATATATCGTCAATAAGGTGGCCGTATTTATCGGCAATCACTCTGCGTTTCACTTTAAGTGTAGGGGTGATCTCTCCCGTCTCAACCGTGAATTCATCAGCCACTAACCGAAAGTCACGGATCTTCTCATGAGAAGCTAATTCTTTGGAAAAGCTTCGTATCTCTTTTTTGAATAAGTCTTTCACTTCATCTAAAGCAATCAGTTCATTGTTGTCAGCAAACTTGATTCCCTGATCTTTCAGGAATTTTCCTACGGCCTCAAAATCGGGTACAATGATGGCCGCCATATAATTTTGACCTTCCCCAACCACTACAATCTGATCGATCCACTTACTGGTTTTGAACAGATCTTCGATCGGTCCGGGATATATATTTTTGCCACCGGCATTAACGATCATATGCTTGATCCGGTCAGTGATCTTCAGAAAACCATCGTCAAATTTCCCAACATCTCCGGTATGCAGCCATCCGTCATCGTCTATCATCTCGTTGGTAGCTTCTTCATTCTTCCAGTAGCCCTTCATCACATTTGGTCCCTTACAAAGAATTTCGCCTTCCCCGGTACTCAGACTAGTGGGATAATCTTCGCCACTGATTTGTCCCAGCATTTCTGCATTTTCAAGCCCCTGTATAGCTACCGTAACTCCGGGTATGATGGTTCCTACAGCACCAATCTTCTCCTGGCCAGGTTTATTGGCAGCCATAACCGGAGACGTTTCGGTAAGTCCATATCCTTGCAAAATATTCATTCCTGCACATTGAAAGAACGTATCGATATCGGGTGGCAGAGCTGCCCCCCCAGAAACGAATAATCGAACATGGCCACCGGTGCGTTCTTTCAATTTATCAAACACCAGTTTGTCAGCAATTTTCTTTTGAAGGGTTACCAATCCGCGTTTGCCCTCAGAATACTTGCGTCCGGTTTCGACCGCCCAGTTGAAAATAGCTTTCTTGGCATCACTGCCTTCTTCCACACTTTTGACGATCAAATTGTACATTTTTTCAAATAGTCGTGGCACCGAGATCATAATGGTGGGCTTGGCCTCAGGCATATTCTTTGAGACGGTATCCACACTTTCGGCGTAATAGATCTCGACCCCGGAGGAGATCATGGCATAATAGCCGGCTGTACGTTCAAACGAGTGACATAGCGGAAGAAAAGAAAGCAGGCGATCGGTATGATCCCAATAAATATGCTGGGTTGCGGCCTTCACGTTACTCACAATATTATGATGAGTAAGCATGGCTCCTTTGGGTTTCCCTGTAGTCCCGGAAGTATAAATTAGTGTACAGACATCATCTGGTTCAACTTCCTGGGTTCTTTTTTTGATGGTATCCCAGTTCTTCTGCAGGTGTTTGCCACCGTCAAGCAGAACATCATCGAACATTCGTACATAATTTTCTTCCTGAAGATGCTCCAGTTTGGGTTCATCAAAAGCAATCACTTCGCTCAGATCTTCACAATCATCGAAGATCTCTACCGCTTTTTTGAGCTGAAATCCTGTAGAAACAAAGAAGATCTTAACGCCGGAATCCTGTAAAATATATGCGCTTTGATGAGGAGGAAGCGTAGTATAAAGCGACACGTTTATACCACCTACCAGCTGAATAGCAAGATCAACGACCGCCCATTCGTATCGGTTCTCACTTAAAATTCCTACGCGGTCTCCCTTCTCAACACCTTTTTCTATCAGATATGAGGCTATAGAGGAAACATCATCCGTAACCTGATCCCATTGTATTGGTTTATATGGAGTATCGGGTGTGGGTTTGTAATAAAACTGATTTTTATCTTTCCCTTTATGTTTTTCCGAAAGATTGAGAAAAAGTTCAGTAAGCGTTTCGAATGGGACTATAGTTGGCATAATTAGCTGATTTGTTCCTTTGTGACTCCGCCCAAATATAATATTCTTGAAATCAAAAACACGGGTTTCATAAGCAAGTTTACATCTCGTATATTATAGGCAGAAATTAATTGAATTTATGGCACATCCAGCACACGAAGAAACTGTTCATTTAGTTAAAGAAATTTTTCGTTCGTACCTGAAGGAGCGAAACCAGCGTCAAACCCCTGAGCGCTTTATGGTATTGGAAGAAATTTATACTTCCGATGGCCATTTTGATGCCGATGATATCTTCTTTCACATGAAAGAAGCCGGCACTCGCGTATCCCGGGCCACGGTTTATAATACGCTCGACCTTTTGGTTGAGTGCGGACTTGTGCAGCGCCAGCAGTTCGGGAAAAGCCAGTATTACTACGAACGCGCCTATGCGTATCAGCAGCACGATCATATCATTTGCCGTGAATGTGGGCACGTTCTGGAATTTTGTGATCCCAGAATCGGCGAGATCCAGCGTATGCTTTCCGAAATTCATGACATGGATATTGACGGGCACTCCCTCCACTTTTTCGGAACCTGTACCGACAAGGAAGCTTGCGAACTCCGCCAGAAAAGTGATGGCAAATTAGCCGATGCCAAGTAGCATCAGCCGCCTTATTTTGAGCTAAGCTGCCTAATCAGCAGATATGTATGTTTCCTTGATAAATCTCCGTGCGGCCCACCTACTGCCCCACCAGCCCATCAGAATGGAAAGCAACATCATGGACCCTACCAAGAAGTACCATCTTCCAAAAGGCCAGCTTAAAGTGCCTAGATCGGCCAGGTAAAACGGTATGGCGAATTCAAAGATCAGGAATACACTCAACACCGCAAGTGCGCCGGCTATTAATCCCTGGAGCAATCCCTCTACAATAAAGGGACTTCGAATGAATTTGTTGGTAGCTCCCACTAATTTCATCGCCCGGATCAGATCTCGTTTGGCATAGATGGTTAACCGGATGGTGTTATAAACCAGGATCAACGCGGCCAGCAGGATCAGGATTCCCAGCCCACCGCCTAAAATAGCAAAGGTATTCAGGTTCGACTCCATCATTCTCAACAAAGCTTCGTTATACTCTACTTCGTCAACTCCGCGGATATTACTTAACCGGGATACCATATTCTCTACCTGATCAGCACCGGCATCAGTATTCACGTTCAGCCGATATGAGGCTGGTAAGAAATTCAGCTCCGCCAGTTCTTCAACACCAGATCCGAATTCACGCCGCATGACAGCCGATGCGCTGTCTTTGGAAATATAAGTGATCCCTTCAACCAGCTCTTCGTTCTCAAGCTGCTGCCTGATCTGGTTGGTGGTCCGGTCATCAACATCAAATAAAAATACCTCGACCTCTATCATATCCTTGATAGACATCGCCTGACTATAAATATTGAACCCTACCCGAGACAATACCCCCAACAGAAGTACCGCAATGAACAATGAAAATATAGAAGTGGTAGCAGCCAGTTTGGCGCGTCTGATCCCGGTAAATCCTTCTCTAACAATGTATTTTATGCTCATATTAATTTCTGAATTGTGCTCGTATTCCAATAATTAAACGTCGTGGCGGCATGGGAAATCCAGCCGCCTCAAAGTAGCCTGCCTGACCTAATCCGTCAAGGGCATTTTCCCATCTCATTACAACCATTATTCCCCGAACGCGGGCTGAAAGTTCCGCATCTAAACGGAAAAATGGTGGTATTTCCTGATAGCTGCTACTGCCCTGCCAATAGCCCAATTCGGTATTGAACATGCGCGCAGAATAGTAAAACGGCGAAAATAAAGTACGAACTCCCATTTTTAAATAAGCCGCCCGATCAAAAACATACCCTTTAACAAACCCTGAATTTCGTAACCAAATGATCTGGTCCTGATGATTTAGTGCGGCTACTTCGGGTGTCTCATTCTCAAATTGCGTCTGCTGTATCACCCCGGAAGTCTCAATTTCAAACCGATGATTTTGAAATCGTAAATAGCCTGACGCATTCCCCCTCAAGAAAGAACCACTATTGATAAACGAACTATCCGGTGTTATAAATGAGCTGTTCTCACCCGATTTCATTCTGCCCGAAGCTCCGATTGTGATCGTGGGCGTCAGTTCGAAATCAAGATTACCTGAAAGTGAAAGACCTGCTTCATTTTCCAGTTCCTCATTCCCGGAATAATTTCCTGCATTCCAATACAAAGATTGCATCGTCGGAATTTGACTGTATAAGGCTGCAGAGGTTTGTAATTTCAACCTATTATATAAAAGAGCCTTCAATCCCACTACGGTTTCGTAGGCGGACCGAGAATCGTTTCTCGTTTGAATATTCCCATTTGCATAAAGTAAAATATCGGGTGTGAAATGATAGCCGGCTTTTGTTTCTCCGCTAAATTCAAGCCAGTTGTTTTTGGATATTGGAGTGTTTTCAAGTGCTGCATGTTGCGATAACTGCACATCTCCCTTCAGTTCAAATTTCCCGAATTCCAATCGTTTAAATCCCCGAACATTCAAACTCCTGAGATGCTGATTCAAGGTATCAGGTGCAAAAAATAAGTTCTGTTTATTTTTGGAGATGGACAGCTCCACCCCACCATTCTCAGCTAATGATGAATCTTTTCGCTGATAAATTCCGGTGATAAGATCCCAACGGGTATACTCTGAGTTTGCGGTACTGTTATTGGGAATAGAGCTGAATTCATCAAAAGTAAAAGCCAGCGGATCGCCCACCGCATAGCCAAAAGGTTCATCCCGCTCCAGTTGATTTCGGAGGTACATAGTGCGAACCATCAACCGATCATTCAGGTGATGATACACTCTCGCAAAAGCCTGACTTCCCGCTACCGAATTATTCGGATAATACGCACCGCCTTTCCGATCCCAAAACGAGATCTCCACATTGGTGGCCTCCGAAAAATTCTGCGATACCAAAAACTCCAGGTTCCGGTAATCTCCTTTTGCCTCATCATAAATAAGGTAACTAACGGGTTTGGTGATATAAAAATCTCTGATCTTTAGTTCCGTAGACAGATTCCCTGCATACGATTCCGAAACCCGTCCAAGTTTGCGATGCGGAACCAGATTGTAATTCGGAATTCCGGTTAAAGGATGATTCAGGGTAAGACCCTCCAGTTTCACATGCTGCTCCTGCGGTTCATAGCCGCTGATATGATAAGCATCAACCCGCCCGATGGTTCCTTGCCGAAAAGAGATAGCATCCTTTCGGTAGGCATAAAAATCACCCCAGTTTGGCCAGATCTGCCAGCGCAAAAGACTGTCGTTTGTAATTTGGGTTGAACCGATCTCTATCTGCTCGGTCCACGGGGTTATCTTGCCGGGGTCAGGTTCTTCTTCTTTTTGGGTTGAAATGGAAGATTCTCGAAGTGAACTTTCAGCAGGTTCTTCTATCATCTGTGTGCGACTCGTATCCACAGCTGCAGAATCGGCTACCTGAGCAAACAGCGGGAAAGTTATCACCACAAAAATGATATGTAGACCAAAGATCTTCTTCAAGAAAACTGCTTTTTGAGATCGTATGGCATAGGCTCAATTCCTTTCAACACGCGTCGGGTTAGCTCAAGCAGCACCATTTTTGTACGCTCCTTGTTGATGAGCCGGTCTTTGGTGAACATCGCCCTGATGGCAAAATGTTCCCCTCCTTTTTGATAGAATCCCATCCAAACGGTTCCTACCGGTTTCTCCTCTGTGCCTCCGCCGGGACCTGCAACTCCCGTAGTGGAAATACCAACTTCCGTTCCAAGTCTATCTGCTACCCCTTTTGCCATCTGAAGTGCAACTTCTTTACTGACCGCCCCCACCGATTCCAGATCATCCTGCAAAACACCAAGCTGCTTCACCTTCACATGATTTGCGTAGGAAATAATTCCACCATCAAAATAATCACTGCTGCCGGGCACGTCGGTAAAAGTATTCGATATCAATCCACCGCTACAGCTTTCAGCCACCGATATCCGCCAGCTGTTTTTCATGAGTAATTCCCCAACTGCTTCGCTTATCGTAAAGTCTTTTCCTTCCCCGTAGATATACTTTCCCGCTTTTTGAAAAATCGCTTCCCGCAATTTCTCCAGATTATCCTGTGCTTCTTCTTTGGTAGCCCCGCTTCCATTCAACCGCAATGTAACACCTCCCGGAGCCGGCAGATAGGCCATGCTGATTCCATTCTCAAAATAATCGGACAGATCTCCCAGGATCTCATCGCTCAGCGTGCTTTCTCCAATTCCGGCTGTCTTAATGTAGTGAGAGTACAAATATCCAAGTTGCCCAAAGCTTTCCCGTAATTTCGAGGCTACTCTTTTCTTCATCAGGTATTTCATTTCACTGGGCACACCGGGAAGAACAGCCAGGTACGTGTTATTTTCATGAAACCACATTCCTGGAGCTGTTCCCGTTTTGTTGAACAGGACCTTTGCATTTTCAGGAACTTCAGCCTGCGCATGATTCGATTCTGAGAAGGGAATATTTCGCTCCTTAAAGATAGCTTTAATGTATTCCAGCGTTTCCTCATCCAATTTGTAGCCCACATCAAACAGATCAGCCACGGCTTTCTTGGTCATGTCGTCGTGTGTAGGGCCAAGTCCTCCAGTGGAGATAACAAGGTCCGATTCCTCCATAGAGCGACGGATAGTTTTTTTGATGAGATCGAGCTCATCCGAAATAGTATGAACCTGAGTAACCTCAAAGCCTATTCCCGTCAAAAACTTTCCCATCCAGGAAGCGTTGGTATTAACGGTATCACCAATAAGAAGTTCATTGCCAATAGAGATGATCTGTGCTTTCATAGGGCCTAAATTCCACATAAAGCCGCCCAATTTCCACAGGTATTTGTTGCAGGCACAAGTTTTGAGGCGCAAGGTTCAAGTTGATATTTTATATAACTTGAACCATGCACCTTAGCCCTTGCTCACTGAATAAAAAATCCTTGTGTTATGAAATGAATTCATCCGTAAGTTTAAGTCTCAACAAAATCTACGAATGAAGCACGTACCCAACATACTCAGTTCCCTTCGGATCATCCTTGCCCCCATATTCCTATTTATGTATGTGCAGGATGAATTGATCTGGCGCTCGCTCAGTATTGCCGTTTTTGCCACGGCTGCTGTCACCGATTTCTTTGACGGTAAAATTGCCCGCCGCTATAATCTCGAAAGTAAGCTGGGGATCTTCTTAGATCCTCTTGCTGATAAATTCCTGACCTTTGCCGGTTTTCTCTGCCTTCCCTTTCTCGATCCTGAACAATTTCCCTGGTGGGCTGTTTCACTTATTGTGATCAGAGACGTTGGGGTTACGTTACTACGGCTGTATACCAATCGGAAAAACATTACCCTGGAAACCCGGTTTACAGCCAAAGCCAAAACCATGGTGCAGATGATCTTTTTGTATGCCGTGATCCTGATCGGGGTTTTTAAGCAAGCCGATATTGAATTCGCTGATCTCGCTGTTCAATTCTTCAACACTGGTATCTTATACTACGCCATGATGTTTGTTACCGCTCTTACAGTATACTCCGGGATCGAATATCTGTGGGTGAACAAAGATGTTTTAGGAAATCAAAAAGACTAAAAATGGATCACCTGAAATATTTTTTGGGAACCGGATTGTATTCGGGTGCACTTCCAAAAGCTCCGGGAACCTTTGGCAGCCTCGCTGTTACAGCGCTCATTTTTGGGTTGATCCAGGCACAAATTTACGGAGCCATTCTCATTCTGCTTATCCTTGCATCCCTCATTTCTCTTTGGGTTTCCGGTTATTTTGAAGACACATTTGGCAAAGATCCCGGTTGTTTGGTCATGGATGAATGGGCAGGTCAAAGTCTTGTATTTATTGGAATATCCTTCTCTGGCGACCTCCAAACCGATCTCACTCTTCTTGCAGCTGGTTTTCTCCTGTTCCGTTTCTTTGATATACTGAAACCACTGGGCATTAAAAAAGTGCAGGATATTGGAGGAAAATGGGGAATTTTAACGGATGATTTATTGGCAGGATTGTTTGCGCTAATCTGCTTAAAAAGCCTTATTTTTGTCGGCCCATCTGTTTTTGGGATGGTTTAAAAAAAGCCACTCTTCGCAGCGGTACTACAAATAGAATTTTTATAAACTTATGATACTCAATACTTCTTTTGCCCGTGAGTTAGCAGCTCATTTGCTTGATATTAACGCCGTGGTTCTCCGCCCGAACGATCCTTTTGTATGGACTTCAGGCTGGAACTCCCCCATTTACTGTGATAACCGGCTTACACTTCGGTTTCCTGAAATTCGTAATAAAATTGAGAACGAATTCACGAATATCATTCAAGAAAAATTCCCTGATACGGATGTCATCACCGGAACGGCAACAGCAGGAATTCCACATGCTGCCTGGGTAGCTGCAAATTTGAACAAGCCCATGGCCTACGTTCGTGCAAAAGCAAAAGCACATGGAATGGGAAATCAGATCGAAGGTGGTGTTCGAAAAGGAGAGTCAACAGTTATTATTGAAGATCTTATTTCAACAGGTGGCTCGGCCATATCGGTAGTGGAAGCGCTCAAGTTTGTTGGAGCCAATGTAGAGGCCGTTCTTTCCATTTTCACCTATGGCTTCGATAAAGCCAACAACCGTTTTCAGGATACCGATGTACCAATCTATACCCTTACCGACTATAACACCTTGGTAAATGTAGCTATCGAAAAAGGCATGATCGACTGCGATGACTTGGACTTACTTTCAAGCTGGAGAGATCATCCGGATGTTTGGCCTGACGCTCCCGAAGAGCAATAATTCGTACATTTATACTTTATTTCACACAAAAAATTAGTGCAGTGACTGACAAGAAATTTTACATAGAAACTTACGGTTGCCAGATGAACTTCGCAGATTCGGAGATCGTAAACTCCATTTTGCTGGAAGAAGGCATGAAACCCGTCCACGATGCCGAAAGTGCTGACGTGGTTTTGGTAAACACCTGTTCCATTCGCGAAAATGCAGAAACAAGAGTCTGGAACCGCCTGAAAGAACTTCGCTCAATTAAAGAAGAAAAAGGTGAAATGACCGTAGGTGTTCTTGGCTGCATGGCCGAGCGCATCAAAGACAAGATCCTTGAGCAAGAACACCTTGTTGATATCGTGGTTGGCCCAGATGCCTACCGGGATATCCCAAACCTACTTCAAGAAGTGGATGACGGACGCAAAGCCGTAAACGTACTCCTTTCTCTCGAAGAGACCTACGCTGATATTGCCCCGGTTCGAACCACCGGAAACGGCATCAATGCCTTTGTTTCTATTATGCGAGGTTGCGACAACATGTGCGCATTTTGCGTGGTGCCTTTCACCCGTGGACGTGAACGCAGCCGCCCAATGGAATCCATCCTTAAGGAGATCAAACAACTTTCCGATGAAGGATACAAAGAGATCACACTGCTGGGTCAAAATGTGAATTCCTACCTTGATGGTGAGAACACTTTCACTAAATTAATGGATGAATCAAGTAAAGTGGATCCCGAAATTCGTTTCCGCTTCTCCTCCCCTCATCCCAAGGATTTCCCAGACGATCTGTTGCACCTGATCGCCGAGCGACCCAATCTCTGTAATTACATTCACATTCCCGCACAAGCCGGCAGTGATTCTATGCTGGAGCGTATGCGTCGACCTTACACGCGAGAAGGCTATCTGGAACTCATTCAAAAAATGAAAGCCATAATTCCCGGCGTTTCACTTTCTACAGATATCATTACCGGTTTTTGTGATGAGACCGAAGAGGAACACCAGCAAACGCTATCATTGATGGCCGAAGTGGAATATGACCTGGCTTATATGTTTGCCTATTCTGAACGAGAAAGAACACTGGCTGCCCGGAAATTTGAGGATAATGTGCCTGAGGAAGTCAAAAAACGTCGTCTGACGGAGATCATAACTCAGCAGCGTGAAATTCAGGAACGCCGTAATAAAGAAGAGATCGGAAATCGATATTTGGTGCTTGTTGAAAGTACCAGTAAAAAATCTGATGATCAGCTTAGCGGACGAACTGACACCAACAAGATGTGTGTATTTGATCGCAAGGATTTTGAGCCCGGCGATTATGTGGAAGTTGAAGTAACCGATTCGACCTCCGCAACACTCATTGCCCGCCCGATCCGGAAAACTACACTGACTGAATATTATGGAGCTGAGGTTTTGGCCTGAGTGATTGCGAAGAAGACATATCTGTTAGTCCTGATTCTCTTTTTTGGGATCTTCGGATTAAGCGGATCACTATGGGCTCAACCCTATATGGGACTGGTCATTGATGAGCAAAGTGATACTGAATTACTTACTCAAAAATTAGACTCTCTTGATGGATTGGGTATACGTTATATAGAGTTGAATGCTGATTTAGCGACCCGGGATCTCATGCTTACCCTTTCGGGGCATAATATCTCCGTTCTTATTCGCTCAGAACAACAATACCTTATCACTTCCACATTGAAAGAGAACAGGCAGGATATTCAAGCATCCCTGCAGGAACTAACTCAGCAGTTTACATCATATCCGAATATTGGAGGAATCGGTCTCTACTCGAACAGTATGAGTTTTGACGAGAATTTCACTTCAGCTTTCACCCCCATTCTGAATCAAATTTCCGGGCAGTCGGAAACCACTTTTTATTATATGAACAGCCGGGAGTGGTTTACATTTCAGCGTCCAACAGATCCTTTTGCTATCTATTTCGATGACAGCGATCACACCATTAACTCCATTCAACATTTTGACTCCCTTTTTCAGCAGACGGCAATAAATGATCCCTCCCTGATCGTTTTTTTAGATATTGAATGGTTCTCGACAACCCTCGGGGCTTACCCTCAGTTTTCACACAGTCTGACTGAATTCAATAAAACAGGCAAGTGGTTACTTCCACTTCCCGATCCTGAACAGCCTTCCGGCTCTACCAATTTTCTGGTTGTTTTATTAATCCTGCTTTGGGCCGGATTGGCTATACAAATGCGATACCTGCCCTACATTCGTCCTATGATCATTCGTTATTTTCTGGCCCACCGCTTTTTTGCAGATGATATCATCCACTACCGCGAAAGATTAGCCACCGGAAGCATCCTGATGTTAATAGCGCACGCAATATTTGGGGGAATGACTGCCTACGTAGCCGCTAAACTCCTGATCAATGAAATGGGTCTGCAAGCCTTTTTCAACCACTTTCCTTATTTGGCAGTTGCCGGAAGTAATTATATTTCCTTATTCCTTACAGCCACCATTGTCATTCTTCTTACAGAACTGGTCGCTCTACTCTGGTTACATCTGCCCGCTAAAAACCTGGCACATTTCAGCCAGACTCTCAATTTATATGCAGGACTGACCTACCTCGATTTTGTCCTCGTCACCATCATTGTAACCCTCTACCTCACCAATACCTGGCCGCTGCTAACTATTTCCCTGGCTGTAGTTTTTGTTTTGATCTGGTTCGCTTCATTCATTATTTCAGCCTTCGATGCTTCAAAAGCTATGGGAGCAGATCGGTTTATGTATTTAATGATCACAATTGGATTGCATTCTTTGGTCTTTATAGGGTTGCTGATCTTTTTGTTCTCAAACGATTATGTTGTACAAGTTATCTCCTTAGCAACAGCACTTTAGCAGATCTTCGCACCCAATGTTTAGGCGTCATTATTGAATTAATTCCTTACCGTTTATTTAACAGACGATAAATACCTCCACTTTTCTTGGTCTCATTAATATTGATGGGATTATCAATCTGCTCTTTAATATTTTAACTAAGAGCATAATCTATTTTGAAATCTGATATAGAAAAGATAAGATTAGTAAATTGCTCAAACGTCCTGAATCTTATAACAAAAAAACAGAATACTGTGACTGATTCCCCAACACGAAACGAAAATTCAGTCAATACCATCATCACCGGAACTGGCAGCTACATACCTACCCGGCGTATTAAAAACGACGCTTTCCTGGAGAATGAGTTCTTTGATGATAGCGGTAACCGGCTCAAAAAATCAAACGAAGAGATCATTCAAAAGTTTGCCGAGATCACCGAAATTAAGGAAAGGCGCTACGTAACCGACGATCTTGTTGCTTCAGATATTGCTCACCTCGCGGCCGAAGAGGCGATCAAATCGGCTGGGATCGATAAAGAAGAACTGGATCACATCATCGTGGCGCATAATTTTGGAGATGTAAAACATGGCACTAACCGCTCCGATATGGTCCCCAGCCTTGCGGCCCGTGTGAAGCACAAACTGGAAATTGAAAACCCGGGAACCGTTGCCTACGATCTTCCTTTTGGATGTCCGGGATGGCTGCAGGCTGTCATACAGGCCGATTATTATATAAAATCCGGTGATGCCAAAAAGATCATGGTAATTGGAGCCGAAACCTTGTCACGTGTTTCAGACCCGCACGACCGCGACAGTATGATCTATGCCGATGGCGCAGGTGCTACCATCCTGGAAGCCCGGGAAAGTGAAACTCCGTCCGGTATTCTCTCACATAATGTCCGCTCAGACACCAAAGTGTTTGCCAAGATGTTGTATATGGATACATCCTACAATCCTGCATTAAAAGAAAAAGGTGATATTTTTCTAAAAATGCACGGGCGTAAACTCTACCAATATGCGCTCACAAACGTCCCCAAAGCCATAAAAGGAGCCCTTGATAAAAGTTCTATTTCCATTGAAGATGTCAGCCATATTCTCATTCATCAGGCCAATGGCAAAATGGATGATGCCATCATTGAACGGCTGTACAAGCTTTACGGGAAAGAAGAATACCCCAAAGATGTGATGCCTATGATCATCTCCTGGCTCGGAAATTCATCCGTAGCCACCATCCCTACTTTGCTGGATCTTATGATGAAAGACGAACTCAAGGATTATGATATCAAAAAAGAAGGCACTTTGGTCTTTGCTTCGGTGGGCGCTGGAATGAACATCAATGCGGTTACCTACAAAATGTGACTGTGATTTTTTTATGTTTGTGATGTATTGTGATTCTCGTCTCATTACGGTACAGAACGTGAAAAGAAGGTATTAATACCTGTATTTGAAATATACCTGACTTCTTTTACTTTCGGTCTATAAAACTAAAATGACATGAAAACGATTACTATTTACAGACCAGAAGAACACATTAATAAGTATGCGGACTACAATATTATTGTTGATGGGGAGCAGGTTACAACCCTGAAAAACGGGGACTCTGAACAGATCGAAGTTGATGAGAGCTCCAAACAATTATCTGCAAAACTTATGTGGTGCAGCAGTAGAAAAATTGATCTCAAAACCATGAAGGATAACATTCAAATTGAGATCAAGCCCAACAAATTCTATAATTCAAAATTGCCTCTCTTAACATGTCTAATACCGTTATTGGCGATCTTTATGTTTGAGAACAGTTTGCTAAGTACCATCATGACCGGCCTGCTTGGGAGTTTAGTACTGTTTATTCTCTGGACTCTGACCTTCGGCAAAGACCGCTGGCTTGAATTACACCCTATTACTGAATGACGAGTAAATCTTACTTTTCCGACGAAGAATTTTCAGGTATCGACTTTACAGTTCAAGAACCGGTCAAGGCTGATTACGAAAACTGCCGATTCCTGAATTGCAAATTTCCCAAGGCCGACCTGTCCGAATTTGGCTTCATTGAATGTGAATTTGAGGGATGTGATCTCAGCATGGCCAAATTGTATGGAGTCACCATCCGGGATTGCCGATTTCTTGAATGTAAGTTGATCGGACTCCAGTTTGACAGCTGCAACGATTTCTCTTTCTCCGCCGAATTTAAATCCAGTAACCTCAACCTCTCTTCTTTTTTTGGGGTGAAATTGAACCATGGCAAATTCAAAGATTGCACCCTGCAGGAAGTGGATTTCACACAAACTCAGTTAAAAGAAAGCCTCTTCGAAAACTGTGATCTTGCCAGAGCCACCTTCTCTGCCACGCTACTCCAAAAAGCAGATCTATCCACTTCATACAACTACTCCATCGATCCTGAACTCAATCAAATCCGGGGAGCTAAATTCTCTCTCCAGGGCCTGCCGGGTTTGTTAGATAAGTATGGAATTGTGGTTGAGTGACTTTATAAAAATCCATTTTTCGGACTTCGCAAGGCTAAGGTTTGGAATATGTTTTCTATTTGGACCGGGTGGTCCGCCATAGCATTCCCAACAAGGCTGGTGGGAACGAGACAAACTCGTTCCGGTGCTCCGCTCCGGAATGCCCTATCTAGGCTCTGCCTCATACTTTCCTTACTTCTCTTTAAAAACAACATTGCCCAACCTCCGATACCCCTCATCAACTTTAAAGATATCCGGGCGGAGGTTTTTTGTTGGTCAATCCTTATTCCCCGGGATGAATCCCGGGGCTATTCATGTTGTCATCCCTTCGGGATTTAGCCCCTTCGATTTCTGCCCGAAACGGGATTACGTCACCCCGTTTCTCATCTATAATACTTACGAAATCAAATCACTGGAAACGAAATGATGGATAAGCCCAAGTCACCATATCACCATATCACCAAACCACCCTAATGCGCTTCCAGCCAATTCCCAGCCACTCCCGCCTCCACCTTCAGAGGTACATCCAGTTCAACCGCATTTTCCATCAGCTCATTGATCTTAGCCGGTACTTCATCCATTTCACTTTCATGGATCTCAAAGATGAGTTCATCATGCACCTGTAGCAGCATTTTGCTTTTCTTATTCTCATCGATAAGCCAGTGGTGGATCTCGATCATGGCGAGTTTGATGATATCGGCGGCTGTTCCCTGAATCGGCATGTTGATAGCGGTTCGTTCTGCAAAGCCGCGCACGTTCCAGTTGCTTGCTTTTATGTCCGGGATATAGCGCCGACGACCCAGCATCGTTTTCACATAGCCATGTTCACGGGCATATTCTTTGGTCTCATTTATGTAGTTCAGGATATTGGGAAATCGCTCGAAATATTGATCGATCATCTCCTTCCCTTCCTCATTATCTATGCCTAGTCGAGATGCTAAACCATAAGCACTCACGCCATAAGGAATCCCAAAGTTTACTTCTTTCGCTTTTCTGCGCTGATCTGCATCCACGTCTTCTATTGAATCCAGTCCAAAGATCTCTTTGGCGGTTCTGGCGTGAATGTCTTCGTCATTTTTAAACGCCTCCATCATGGCTTCATCTTTAGCAATGTGAGCTATTACCCGCAATTCAACCTGAGAGTAGTCGGCAGACATAAGCTTGAATCCTTCTTCAGCCACAAAAGCCTTCCGGATTTCCCGGCCTCTCTTTGTTCGAATGGGAATGTTCTGAAGATTGGGATTGGAAGAACTGAGTCGACCCGTAGCCGCCACGCTTTGGTTGAATTCGGTGTGAACACGACCTGTTTCCTCTACGACCAGATCAGGCAAAGCATCCACATAGGTAGACTTCAGTTTGGTAAGCTGACGATAATCCAGGATCAGGCTCGGCATTTCGTATTTCGGAGCTAGCTTTGTAAGCACTGATTCAGCCGTGGAATATTGACCGGTTTTGGTCTTCTTGCCAGCCGGTAATCCCATTTTATCAAAAAGAATGGTACCCAATTGCTGGGGTGAATTGATATTGAATTCTTCTCCAGCTTTATCATAGATCTCAGCTTCCAGCTTTTTCAGATCTTCATCCAGCTCTTCAGAAAAAACAGAAAGCATCTCAACATCTAACTTAATGCCTTTCAACTCCATCTCGGCCAACACTTCCATTAGTGGGAAATCTACCTTATAGGCAATTTCCAAAAGCTCATCATCTTCCAGTCTTTCGCTCAAGATCTCGTACAAACGCAAAGTGATATCCGCATCTTCGCAAGCATAAAGATACACATCATCCACTGCCAGATCGGCCATTGACTTCTGCTTCTTCCCTTTCCCGATCAGCTCTTCGATCGGAACCGGCTTATAATTCAGCAGGCTTTTCGAGAGCTCATCCATCTTCAGGCGCTGATTTGCATCAATGAGATAAGCCGCAATCATCGTGTCAAAAGCATTCCCCTTCACTTCAAGTCCGGCTCGCTTCAACATCATGAAATCGAACTTGTAGTTGTGGGCGATCTTCAGGATGTGCGAATCTTCAAACAGCGGTCGCAGAACTTCTATAACTTCCTTTTCATCTAATCCGTCTTCCACATTCACCGGAATGTAGTAAGCCGTTCCGGCGGTAGCTGTAAGTGAGATACCAACCAGTGAAGCCGTAACCGGATCGGGACTGTCGGTCTCCGTATCAAAACAAAAATGCTCTTCATCTTTATACTCATCCACCAAGCCTTTCACCTTGTCGATAGTATCAATGAGGCCATAATTCACCTTCTCCTCGTCCAGTTCCTGCTTTGGTGCTTCTTCCTTGAACGAACCGAACAGATCAACCTGATCACCTTCTTTATTGGCAACCGGGCCTTCTTCCCCTAAATACCTTTTTGTGAGCGTGCGGAATTCCATCCGTTTAAAAAACAGGCCTAATTCTTTTTTATCAGGCTCATTCCATTCCAGCTCTTCCCAATCCAGCGTATTGGGAACGTCGGTTTTTATGGTGACCATATATTTGGCGTGAAGAGCTTGTTCGCCATATTCTGTCAATCCTTCTCGCGCACGCTTTCCTTTAATATCCGGAGCTGCTTCGATGGCCTTTTCCAATGAACCGTACTTCTTGATGAGCTTTGGAGCCCCCTTCTTCCCGATGCCCGGTACCCCCGGAATGTTATCCGAAGTATCCCCGATCATCGCCAGCACATCGATCACCTGATCAGGATATACGCCAAAGTAATCCTTCACGCCTTCCCGGTCTATAATGTTGAATCCGCCATTGTTGTTATCCGGCTTCATCATGTGGATATGGTCGTGCACCAGCTGCATGAAATCTTTATCCGGTGTCACCATCATCACATCCACATCATCCGCATTTGCTCTGCTTGCAATGGTTCCGATGATGTCATCTGCTTCATAGCCATCCTGTTCCACATTCTTGATGCCCCAGGCTTCTACCATTTCTTTTATAAGCGGGATACCGATCTTCAGTTCCTCGGGCTGGGGCGGACGATTGGCTTTGTAGTCTTCATCTTTCTCATGGCGGAAGGTGGGTGCGTGCGTATCCCAGGCAACGGCAATATGGGTGGGTTCTTTTTCCTCCAGCATTTTCTCCAGCGTATTCGCAAAACCGAGTACCGGTCCGGTTGGAATGCCTTCGGAATTTTTCAATCTGCTGTTTATGAAAGCGAAATGTGCACGGTAAGCAAGTGCCATTCCATCAAGTAAATAAAGGAGTTTTTTCGACATGAATTTGGTTAAGTTTGTAGCCTTAATTTCCAGATGGAAACTAATTTTTTTTGAATGTAATTACGAATGTAGTTTTGGGCTTTTATTGGCTCTCTTGTTGACTGACCTCCCTGAAATATCAGTAAACTGATATTTCTGTCCCTCCCGGAGGGACATAGGTTCTTTGTTTTGGCAAGATCTTGATCATCAAACAAGATTGTACTCAGTGGCAAGAACTTATCTCTCTTTGGAGAGAGACCGATTTCAGCTCTGCTGGAAATCAGTGAGAGGAAAGCTAAGGGCTCAAATGTATTTCTCAAGTAGTATCTCGATCTATGAACATACCCAGTCTCCCAAAAATTGAATTGCATCTTCATCTCGATTGCTCACTAAGTTATGAGGTGGTGGCGCAACTCCGTCCGGGCACATCAAGAGAGGAATACGAGCGAGATTTCATTGCCCCTGAGAACTGCGCCAGCCTCGATGAATATTTGAAATGTGCGCAAGAACCGATCTCCATCATGCAAACCAAAGAGCAGCTGGAAGCGGTAACGCTCGATCTATTTGAACAGCTGAAAGCAGATAATGTGATCTATGCGGAGATTCGTTTTGCTCCCCTGCAGCATTTAGAGCTGGGATTAACTGCAGAAGATGTTGTCAGAATTGTGGATGAAGCAACATCAAAAGGAATTAAACAAACCGGTGTTGAAGCAGGCGTTATTCTTTGTACTCTTCGACATTTTTCAGAAGAAGAAAGCTTGCATACGGTGAAGTTGGTGGATCAATTCAAAGGCACCAATGTAGTTGGTTTTGATATCGCGGCTGACGAAACGCTCCCGATCGACAATCACATCAAAGCGTTTGAATATGCACGCGACCACGAAATCCATTGCACCGCTCACGGTGGTGAGGCACGCGGACCGGAAAGCGTGCGGGAGATCATGGGAAATTTTCATCCCTCAAGAATTGGTCATGGAGTGAGAAGCATCGAAGACCCTGAACTGCTGGATGATCTGAAGAAAAAGAATATTCACCTGGAAGTATGCCCAACCAGTAATGTACAGACGGGCATTTATGATAAAGTTGCTCAGCATCACATCAATGAGATCTACCAAAACGGTAATTCGCTAAGCGTCAACACCGATGGAAGAGCTATATCTAACGTATCGCTGAATGAAGAGTATCAGAAGTTAAACCAGCATTTTGACTGGCAGTTAGAACAATTCAAACGTGTTAACACATTCGCCCTCGATGCAGCGTTTTGTGATGAGAAAACGAAAAATCGCCTTCGTGAAAAACTATTGAAAAGGTTTAAATGATGAAGTGAAAAAGTAATAAAGTAGGTCGATCAACTTACATTATTACTCATCACTTTATAACTACACATTAAAACGGAACAACAAAACATCACCGTCTTTCACGATATATTCTTTCCCTTCCTGACGCATTTTACCAGCATCTCGGGCAGCTTTTTCCGAACCTAATTCTTCATAATCGGAATAGGCGATGGTTTCGGCACGGATAAATCCTTTCTCAAAATCGGTGTGAATTACGCCGGCAGCTTGTGGCGCTTTAGTTCCTTTTTTAATGGTCCAGGCACGGGCTTCTTTTGGTCCGGCTGTGAAATACGTGATCAGCCCCAATTCCTTAAACGCCCCTTTTATCAGGCGATCCAGTCCGGCACTTTCAACACCCAGCTCATCGAGGAACATCTCTTTTTCGTCCTCATCCAGCTCAGCGATCTCCGCTTCGATCTTGGCGCAAAACATCACCACTTCATCATCGTGACGGGAGGCGATCTTTTTCACTGCATCCACATATTCGTTTCCGCCTTCGAGATCAGATTCACCCACGTTACAGGCATAAAGTACCGGCTTCGAAGAAAGTAAAAACAGATCTTTATAGGCTTCTTTTTCTTCTTTGGAAGCTTCAAACGTACGAGCCGAGTTTCCTTCACCCAGGTGATCAGCTAGTCTCTGTACCACTTCATGCTGAGCAACGATCTTTCGGTCGCCACTTTTAGCTTCTTTCTTCAATTTATCGGCACGTTTTTCAACGCTTTCAAGATCTTTGAGGATCAGCTCTTCTTCAATAATGGCAACATCCCGATCCGGGTCAACATTACCTTCCACATGAATGATATCCTCATCATCAAAACAACGAACCACATGCAGAATGAGATCTACTTCGCGAATGTGAGACAAGAACGCGTTCCCCTTCCCTTTTCCTTCGGAAGCTCCCTTCACCAATCCCGCAATATCTACAAACTCAATGCTTGCAGGCAGTACATTTTTAGACTCGGCAAGGTCGGCCAGTTTATGAAGTCGTTCATCGGGCACCGGTACCATTCCCACGTTGGGGTCAATAGTACAAAAAGGGAAGTTTGCCGATTCTGCACCGGCATTACTGAGTGCATTAAATAAGGTTGATTTTCCAACGTTGGGCAAGCCAACAATTCCGCATCTTAAGCTCATGTATAAATAATTAGTTGTTTAAGCGTCTAAACTTTTTTGTTGAATAAATTTCTTTTCGGGAAGTACCACAGCAGTCAGTTTTCCAAGTCCGGGACGATCGTATACACACCCGGTGTCAATTCCGATCATAGTTTCCCGAACGATGGGCTCTTCAACCGGGGTGTGACCAAAAATCACTGTTTTCTCCCACTTGGTTTTTGGTGAGTGAATGTGTCCGCGTTGCCATATGAAATCCAGGCGTTCTTCCTCTCGTTCCAGATTCTCATTAATGGAGAGGCTGGGATTCATTCCCGCATGCACAAAGAAATAGTCATCCGTTTCGAAGTACAATTCCGTCTCAGAATAAAATTGATAATGCTCTTCAGGAAGATCAAAATTGCCGGGACTTGAGTCGTAGTTTCTTAGCGTTGTATTTCCACCATTGGCAATCCAAAGCTCCCATTCTCCTTTCTCATAGGCATCCAGCAGCATTTGATCATGATTGCCGCGAATGAAAACACATTCATGCTCTTCATCAAATTCAAGTAACTGATCCACTACATCTTTTGAATCAGGACCTCGGTCTGTATAGTCACCCAAGAAAACATAGGTCGGCTCTGAATTAAACTGCTCATCAAGCTGGCGCAATAGTGACCTGCAGGTAGTGTTACAACCATGAATGTCACCGATAGCAATAATGTCAGTTTGGACAGACATCTGTATTATTTACCCAATGTTTTTTCGATGAGCCCACGTCCTTTCTTCTGTATCTTTCCCTGTTCTTCAAGATCAGTGAGGGCGGCGTCCAAAATACCGTTGATGAACCGGCCTGATTTAGCTGTTGAGTACCGCTTAGCCATTTCAATAGCTTCGTTAATACTCACTTTGGTAGGGATCTCTTCAAAATAGACGAATTCACAAAGAGCCATTTTCAATATCAGCCGATCGATGAGGGCAAGTCGGTTTATATCCCAGTTCCGGATGTGCTTGGAAGTAATTTCATCGAGTTCTTCAGAATGATCCAGGCTCCGGAAAAACAATTTTTCTGCGAAGCGTCGGAGTTCTTTTTCTTCTGAAAATTTTTCTTTTTTGATGAGAGTATCTACCACATGCTGTGTAGAATCTTTGCCCAGTTGATGAGCGTAAAGGGCTCTTAAAACCGTTTCTCTTACTTTTCGTCTATTAATCATGCCAAATAACAAGTTGAGTGAGCCTCAAAGATAAGGGTTTGTTTGGTTAATTGTGCAGTGAAAGGTGCTTTGTGCTAAGTGAATTTTCCATTCGGTTTCTTGTTCTGAAAAACCAAATATCAATAAAAAAGGAATACCGGAATCCGTGGTCTCATCCACGTCATCCCATATTCCTTAAAACTTAATTAAGCTGTTTTTGATCTATACTTATTTCCAGCCGGCACGATCCATAATGCGAATGGCTTCCGGGTTATTCCGGCCTAAAGCAGATACGTTTACGGCATCGCTTTTATATTGCCCAAATTCCTCAAGTACATCCGCCCACTCTGCTTCTTCGTTGATAGGATATTCATTGTTGCCGCCGATATAATATTCCTGAGCTTCCGGAGTGGTCAGGTATTCAAGAAACTTGACAGCATTCTCTTTATTGGGAGCGTTCTTGAGGATACCGGCCCCACTGATATTTACGTGAGCACCTCTTTCATCTTCACCCTGATTCGGGAATACAAATTCTACTTTCGATGCTGCTTCCAGGTCGGCTTCATCATCGCCTTTGATCATCATAGCAAGATAATAGTGATTGACCACGGCCACATCACAGACACCTGCTGCAACTCCGCGAATTTGATCACGGTCGCCACCTTGTGGGTCCCGGGCCATATTCTCTACCAGTCCGTTTGCCCACTCTTCGGTAGCTTCTGCTCCGATCGTTTCTATCATTGAGGCCACCAGCGACTGATTGTAAATATTATTGGAAGAGCGAATGCAAACGCGGCCCTCAAACTTTGGCTCCGCCAGATCTTCATAGGTCAGCTCTTCGTAATTTTCAACAGCTTCGGGGTTTACAACCATCCCACGAACTCGCTTCGACAATCCTACCCATAATCCATCCGGGTGGCGAAATGAAGAAGGAATACGATCTTCAAGAATTTCAGATTCAATAGGTTGCAGTATATCGGCTTCTTCCGCTCTCCATAATCTTCCTGCATCAACCGTTACCAAAATATCAGCCGGAGAATTTATTCCTTCACTTCTAACCCGCTCTATGAGTTCATCTGAGCCCCCTTCGATCAGGTTAACCTGAATTCCGGTTTGTTCGGTGAATTGATCATACAATGCCTGATCTGTGTCGTAGTGACGAGCTGAATACACGTTTACTTCTTCCTGACTTGAACAAGAAGCGAAAACCATTGCCATTGCAATGAGTGATAATAGAGTAGATTTCATTTGTTTGGTTTGTTATTGACGTTTCCAATTTAGAATGAGTCAAAACTACAATTTTATTTAGATAGATTCTAAATTAAAGTCTTGCACAATGTAAAAGTTGGTTTGGGATGATGAAGTGATAAGGTGATATGGTGATTTGGTGACTTATCCATTTCTGAAATATTAAACCAACCTCTATAAAAAGCTGTATTCACCACCTGATCTTTTCATGGCAAGAAAACTATATCACCCTTCACTATATCACCTATCATTCTCCGGATCCAGCCACCTCAACGTCTCCCACTGATACATGCCGGAATTGTGCCCATCTCCCCATGTTATTTTGATGGCGTGATTTCCAACCTGTTGAATATCCCTGATCTCAATTCTTGGGGGATTTTCCTCAAAAAAAGCTTCCGGCTCAAAATCGCCCATACTTCCATGTCCTCCGCGGCAGGTTACACACGGGCAATTCACACGTAATCCATACAGTGGAAATTTGGAAGTGTGGCCATCTTGCCACGAAATTTCCAGAACCTGATCTTTATTGCTAACTTCGATGCCGGTGGGCGTTGTAGTTTCATCCATCTATAAATGATAATTAGTTCTAACTTTTCAACTAAAATTAACCAATGCTTTGGATAGTTGTTTCGGCAATTCTGATTTCACTCCTTAGTTTTTGGGGCGGTTACAAACGGCTGCTCTACATCGATCAAATCACTCCACGCAATCTTTCCATTACTCTGTTGGGCATTGTAGTTTTGCTGGTGGTCCTTCAGTGGATGCACCGTCTTGGCTATTTCCCTGAAGCCATTGCAGGTGCTGTGATGGCCAATGCGTATGCCTCCGCTTTCGGTTTTTTTGCAGGGGCTGCTGTTCAACAATTTCAGCAAAAAAAGAACGCCGGCGATATCATTTATGTGAACCGTTCGTTCTGGACAGATATTTTCCCCAACATCGTTGCCATTGGCATTATTCTGTTTGGGATTCAGCGAACTTCTCTGTTCTCGGACCTGCCCTTCACCCCCATTCGTGTAACTTCAGGCCTTTCTATTATGGCCATTGGTGCATACAGTGTTACTGTTCGGCTGGTGCCGGAATTTCGAGCCAAAGGCATTATACTTTTGGATCGGCTGATAAAGTGGGATGATTTCCTGAGCTATTCGTGGTTTTCTGAAGAAGTGCTGGAAATTGATTTCAAGCTCGATGATAAGATCCGGAGTTTCAAGACCATGATTCCTGATGACGATTCCATATTTATTGAGAAGACCCTTTCCGGCAAAATTGCCGAGCGGCTGGAAAAAGAAGAGTTCGATGAATATGAGGAGATGGAGTGATACGGTGATTTGGTGATTTAGTGTGATCTTGCTCGATGGCTTGAGATCATACTTTGTAATAGCTTTGAGATAGAAGTGAGCATCTTAATTCTTTTGTAAGCTAAATCCCTGCCCAATATATGTCTGCTTTTGAAGTACCAGTCTCAGGCCTCACGAGCAGACCCTAAAGAAATTTCACAGTATCTTGCTTTTTCTTTGTTTGACAAACGCGAATATCCCTCAGCAATATTTGCACTAATCGAGCCCGCAGAACGATAAAGTTGATCAGCCAAACTGAATCTATGAGCTGCTATAATTTTTTCTGAATCTTCCCAACATAGATCAGAAAGAAACAGCCCCAATTGATATGCCTCAATCTTCCAAATTGTATCGGATTTAATATCCACAGGGATTATTTCAATCCATTGTTCAAAATTCATCATGATATTGCTTTTAAATTGTCATTCAATAGTTAGAGCTACTCAAAAGCAATTCCTTACAAAAAATCTCAAAACAAATTTACCATATCACTATATCACCGTATCACTAAATCACCACACCATCCTTCACCAAATCACCCAACCATCCTATCGTATTCTACCATAATGCAGCGGTTTTTGATATAGGGAAGTTCTTTCTGTTCGGCGATCTTTTCGGCATCGGGCGAGGAAACATCAAGTTGCGTCCATACAACAGGGTCCTGGCCGGTTTCGGCTTTCCAGTCGGCTACATCCTGGGTAGCATCTGCAGAATATCGTGAGTTGCGGAATACATTTACGATGTCAATTTGAATATCTTCAGGGAGATCGCTGAGGTTATTGTAGCTTTTCTCACCGTCAATTTCTTCTGCTTCGGGATTTATGGGAATCACTCGATAGCCTTTTTCACGCAGAAACCGCGCCGCATAGTTGCTTGTGCGATACTCATTGGGCGAACAGCCGATCATGGCTACCGTTTTAGCATCTTTTAATATTTGTTGTATCTCTTTGGTATCGTTAATCATGTTAATAGGTGTTTACAATCCTCATGTGTGCTTAAAATTACATATCTTAAGGGACACAAATTCATAATTAAATACATATTTATTTTGTCAAAAGTTAAAAGCGGTGACACCGTAAAAGTCCATTATACAGGAAAATTAGAAGACGGATCAGTTTTTGATTCTTCTGCAGATCGCGATCCCCTTGAAGTTACACTGGGAGAAGGAAAATTGATTCCCGGTTTTGAGAATGCAGTAGTTGGTTTAGAAGTTGGAGATAAAACCACTGCAAGTATCGAATCTGCTGATGCATACGGCGATCGCAGAGATGACCTTGAAGTAACTATTGAGCGTGAGCAACTGCCTGAAGACATTGAGCCTCAGGTTGGAATGCAACTTCAGCTGAATCAACCCAATGGTCAGCCTGTACCAGTTCAAGTAACTAAAGTGGAAGACGAAAACATCATTATTGATGCTAATCACCCACTTGCTGGAAAAGACCTGACGTTCGACATTGAGTTGATCGAGATTGTAAACTGATTCATTCTTCAATGAATTGAATGGAGTTCTTCGAAAGAGGAACTCCATTTTTTATATAATGCATTTATCTCTCCTTGGTTGTCATCCCCAGTGCTTCTATTTTTCGTAAGGGATTCAATGTGGAACACGAGGGATCTCAAAGTTTGATACAACTTGCTTATTCAACTTTTGAGATCCTTCGCGTAATACACCCCAATCCCATGCAGACTTTTGCGCGCTCAGGATGACAACCTGGGGTAACCTTTTTTAAATAATTCCATGGCTGATTTTTCCCAACAAAGCACCATTTCCATTACCTGTCCCAAGCGGATCACCCCTTATCTGAAAAAAGAACTGGAAGACCTTGGGTTTCCCATCTTGAAAGTTCGTTACGCAGGTATTGAAACCAAAGGCTCCCTGAATGATTGTATGCTGCTGAACCTGAGTTTGCGGACGGCACACCGTGTTCACTTTCGTCTGAAGGATTGCCGACCTAAAAATGCCGAAGAGTTGTATGATGAGCTGAAAAAAATTCCTTGGGAAGATTACATCGACAAGCACGGGTATGTAAGCGTGACTTCTTTCATCAACAATAAAACGGTAACAAACTCGCAGTTTGCGAATATGAAGGTGAAAGATGCCATCGTGGATCGCATCCGTGATAAAACAGGCACCCGGCCTGATTCTGGCCCCAATTTGAATAAATCAGTCGTGTTTGTGTTCTGGAAAAACGACCGGGCCCAGATCTATCTCGATACCTCAGGTGAGTCTATTTCACGCCGTGGCTATCGCACCGAAAGTCACACAGCTCCCATGCAGGAAACCCTGGCCGCTTCCATCATTTTAGCCAGTAAATGGAAACCGGGACAACATTTTGTGAATCCCATGTGTGGAACCGGGACCATTGCAATTGAAGCGGCTCTGCAAGCCCTCAATAAAGCCCCTGGGTTACTAAGGCCCAATTATGGTATCAAGCATATTCTCGGGTTTGATGAGGAGCGCTGGAGTGATCTGCGATCGGATTTGAATAATAAGACCAATAAGGATTTTGAAGGCCGTATCATCGCTACCGATCACGATCTGAGGGCAGTGAGTGCCACAAGAAAGAATGCGCGTACAGCTGGCGTTGAACATCTCATTGAAACAAAGAAATGTGATTTTTCAGAGACTGAAATTCCCAGTGATAACACCGGGGTGATCATGCTGAATCCGCCTTACGGAGATCGTATTGGGAATGAAAAGGAACTGGAGCCCACCTATGAAGGCATCGGTGATTTCTTTAAGCAGGAAGCAACCGGCTGGTGGGGCTATGTGTTTACCGGGAATTTTGACCTGGCTAAGAAGATCGGACTGAGGACCAATCAACGCATCGAGTTTTATAATTCTACAATTGATGCACGTTTGCTGGAGTATGAGCTTTATTGATCACAGATTAGTTTGATTGCACAGATTTTACAGAATCTGTGTAATCAACGTATCACCGATCATTTTTTAACTCTATCCACTTACTCATAAATTTGGTGCTTGCCGCGGTGTGATGTTGCAGCATTGCACCCAAAAAGTTCTGCTTTCTGTGAGCTTCCAGGATTGATAGCAACTCATTGATGCTTTTGATCAGCTTATCCCCCAACTCCGTTTTATCATACAAAGAATTTATGACCGGGATACCGGCTTGTTGGGCTTCCATCCATTTCTGCTCATCCTGATAAAGTTGAACCGCGGCTTCAGCAAATTCTTTAGGATCGTCTTTGATTCCACCGGGCCAGGGTAAACTTCCGTGCATAGCTTCAGCTCCGATTGTTGTAGTGACTGATGGCGTTCCGCACTGCATGGCTTCGATGAGCTTGCCTTTGAGTCCAGCCCCGAACCTGATTGGAGCCAACAATACTCGTGCTTTTCCAACTACTTCTTTTGCATTTCCCGCTCTTCCCTTCACCAAAAATCCTTCTCCTGGATTGTGAAGCTGTTCCACTTTTTGGGATGGATACGCTCCATAAATATGCAGTTCGGTTTGTGGCAATTGCTCTCGAATAGCAGGCCATAGCTCTTGCTTCAAATATAACACTGCATTCCAGTTTGGCTCATGAAGGAAGTTTCCAATACTTATAAAGTGATCTCTGTTATCAAAAGACAGCCAGTTGTTTACCGATTCCTCCTTAAGGGCTTCTAACATAAACGGAAGGTGTAACAGAAGTGACTCATCTATTTTGAAAACCTTTTTCAGGAGCTTCATTTCATAGGCAGAAATGATCAGGGAAAGGTCACTTCTAAGAATACTGGCGATCTCTCTTTTGGCTACGTCAATACTTCTTACATCCACTTCCTCACCGGTTTTCCAGGATTGGTATCGGGCTTTCCGCAGACAATGCAGGTCTTCAGTATCCAAGATCCTGACGGCATCAGGACAGCGCTCAGCCACACGCCAGCCAAACTGCTCTTCAGTCATAAAACGATCGAACAAAACAATATCCGGCTGAAGTGAATCAACAAGATCCTCAAAAGATGAGCTATTGAGCTTGATGAACTCCTCAAAAATCCCCAGCGTCTTGAGATCAGTTTCGTGGCCACTTTTAGAAGCAGAAGATGCAAAGGTGACATTCCACCCCTGTCCCAGGAAACACTCGATAAGCTGCATCATCCGGGAGCCGGCTGCTGAGGAATTCGGTTCCGGCCAAACTTTCCCAAGAATCAGGATTTTAATATCAGAAGAAGCCATTCTTTTTGCGTGAAACTACACAAATTCCCCCAAAAGATAAGTCCGATTATCTCCCAAAAGGGATGCTTATACCAAGCCACGGAGCTCCGATAAATTCTCCACCAATATCCGTAGGACGGATCAAGCCAAAATCTACGGCAAAGTTGTCGGGTGACCATCTCAAAGCAGCAGAAAGTAAACCAATTCCAGAGCCATCGGCTGAAACGAAATAATTCTCGGAGATCAGGTATAGTTTCTCTTTGATGCGAACCATTCCACTAAGGGTAAAAATGGGGATATCAGCCCAGGTACCATCCGCATACCCGTACCCCATTCCAAAAGTAAGATTATTGTCCGTGTTGCCGTAGGTCAATACTCCATAAGCCAAACCTAAGCCGAAACTCTCTCCACCTCCAACAACTCCCCCAAATAATCCGCCAACTGCTGCGTGTAAATTATCTTTCACCAAAGGGATAGATGCTTTAGGCATGATCCAAATTGGAACCGCTGTAGTGCCAAAAAGAAAGGTTGGGATCAGTCCACCACCCAGCGAAAAATTATGAGTGATACCATAATTTACGTTATTAAAAAAGATCCAGGTGTTTTGATAATAGCCTTCCCCTTTCTTCAATCCAATTCCGTTCGTTGAAAACAGATAGCGCGTTGAATGTGGATTCTCGAACCATACTTCGCCATTCTTTATTCGGTCATGATCTATAGACTCCCTGCGCTTGATCTTACTTTTATCGAGGCTAATTTCACCAATATCATCGGTACGTAAAACCAAAGTGGTATCATCCTCAGAAACAACCACACCGATATACACACTGCCATTATGCATCTCCACTTTCAGGTACTCCTGGTTGCCATCCTGAGCTAATGAATATTGGAAACTCATCAATAGTAATACTGATAAAGAAAAAATTTTAACGTAACTCATACCCGGCCCTCATTTTGTTTTTTTGTGATAAAAAGTATACCTCTTTTTCCGATGAATGCCTATAAGATCCATCGGGCAATTATACCCTTCATTCTATTTTTTCCTAATTACTGTAACCCCATCTCTCACAGGGAGCAGTACATTTTCAACCCGCTCATCTTCTGTGACTCTTTTATTGAATTCATGCAGTGCTTCAGCCTTCTGATCCTGAGGTTGAAGTACGCTTCCATCCCACAGAACATTATCAACCACCAGCAATCCACCGGGGGCTAACTTCTTTAAAGATTCTTCATAATAAACAGGATATCCGATCTTGTCGGCATCCAGAAAAATGAGATCAAAATTTCCACTCAGCATTGGAAGCTCTTCCCTGGCATTGCCTTTTATCAACTGTATCTTTTGCTCAAGATCATACTTCGCAAAATGCTTTTCACATAATTCCTGGTACAGCAAATTCATCTCAATGGTAATGATCTCACCCTTTTCAGGAAGCGCCCCTGCCATCATCAATGCCGAATACCCTGTAAATGTCCCGATCTCAAGCACCCGCCTGGCACCACTTATTTTGATCAGCATTTTCAGCAGCTGTCCCACCAGGTTACCACAAAGCATATCCACGTAATCAAGCTCCTCTTCAGATGACTTAACAAGCTGTCTGAGGTGCTCAGATTCAGATGTAGTCATTTCAAGGGCATACTTCTCGATCTCAGGATCTGTAATTTGAACGATAGGTTTTCCTCTGTGCTTTTTCATAGATTCAAAGATAAGGCTCAAGACCCTATTTTCTCCACCAAAATTATTAAAGCATTGAACTTCATTCCTGCCAACGAATCCCGCTTTTTTACCTGGTTTTTTGAACGATATACCGAATGGTCTCTGAAACGCAGATTTAAGCAGATCTGGGTAAAACAAGATTATGCCCCCGCATCAGATTCTAAAACCGTTTATTTCCTGAACCATAACATGTGGTGGGACGGACTCATCCCCTTGTACTTAAACCGGCATTTCTTCCGGCAAAACGCCCGTGCTCTGATGGAAGATAAACAGATGTGGCAGTATTCATTCTTTAGTAAGATCGGCGCCTTTTCCATCAACCTTGACGATCCAAGATCGGCATTACGTTCACTTCGTTATGCCGTTGAATCTATGCACCGTGAACACTCTTGCCTGTTCATCTATCCGGAGGGAATCATCACTCCGGCCTCAGAGAAAAAGCCGGAATTCAAACAGGGATTGGCGTGGATTTATCAGCAGCTTGGGAGTGATGTAGATTTTGTGCCGGTTGGAATTTATGCGCATTTCATCCGAAGCAGCAAACCCGAGCTCCATATGGCTATAGGAAATTCAGTTGATCATGATAAATCATTAAGCAGAAATGAATTAACAGATCTTTTTGAAAGAGATATACACCACGTTTTGACTGACCTGAGAAACAAATCAGGATTTAGTGACAAGGAATTTGAACCACAGTTTTAGGCCAAAATCAGACTCTACCACGTCCATGGATACATTAAAGGCGACTTTTGAACCCAGTGTGGCTTCTTTTTCATGAACCTCAAGCGCATGTGGACTAATGGCCAAAACATTTCATTATAGATATTTTTGGGATATATATACTCTGAAACTCCATGAGCTGCAAATACTTGGTCTTTATACTTAATTATTGAATCACCAATAAATCGCTGGTAAAAAGGACCATCATCAATCTTATTTCTATATTGAATATTTACAGTAGCTTGATTTGATTTTAGCTCAATTTTACGTGCCGATCTCAACCCAAATAAATTTCTCCCAAAATCAGACAATTCTGAATCGGTTAAATACTCCAACACCGTTTTATTATTCTGATCGATGAGCCACGCCTCCATCTGTTCCTCGCCATGCTTTTGCATCAGATAATAGACCAGCGTAAAATCCTTAAAATGATAGCGCCCCCAATACCAATCCCGGAAACTTTCCTTCATGGGTTCTTGTCCCGTATTGTGATCATGATACCCAATGCCCAAAAAATTTATATTCTGACTTCCCTTCTTCCCTTCCACAGCAAGATCAACTTCCCAGTCCATGTGTGGTAAAAGAAGATTCCAGGCATGACGGTCATTGCTCTCGGAATGAATTAACCGGGGATTTGACCAGCGCCCTTCTCCCTTTAGCGTGCCCTGAATACCATGTCCCGATGCTAGTTTTTGATCCAGCTCAATATTGATCAACAACTTGTTCTCTTTGGGCCGGTAGTTAAACAGATCTCCGCCAACTTTAAGCTCCATTTCCTGCTCATCCCAGCTAAAGTCAGGCTCTCCAAATTCCAGGAAACTATAGTACACCGGTTTTCCTTTATGGTAAACAGATACGCTTATGGCAGGATGCAGAACATCAACAATACCATCAGTTAAATTCTCTATATATTTGGTAGAAAATGGATTAGACTTATAAAATATGATCACAAAATGGAAGTCACCCTCCCTGCTTTGGCCATCAAAATACCACCATTCATAGCCTCCCTCAGATAAACTCTTTGACGGTGAACTGTGTTTAAAATCTGTTGTTATATTCATGAAAAATAAGTTAGCCTTTTGGTAGGCAACGCCTAACGCATTCGTATTCGTTCGATGGACCTATTACTATACATTGCCACTTCCTACATACTGTTCACGCTTTTTGTGTTCATCCGTAACTGGTTAGAATTTCGTTCGTTGCGGCATCAAAAACCATCTGTGAGTACCACTGAAGAAGCGATGCCATTGGTAAGTATTTGCATACCCGCCAGAAACGAAGAAGCCGTAATTGAACGCTGTGTTACATCGGCCCTGAAACAAACATACCCCAATTTTGAAGTTTTGGTTCTGGATGATAATTCCACTGACAAGACTACGGAAATCTTAAAAGATCTGTCAGAGATCATTCATAATGTACATACCATTTCAGGTAAAGAAAAACCCGGCGACTGGCTGGGGAAGCCCTGGGCCTGCCATCAGCTGAGTGAACACGCCAAAGGTGAGTTTCTTGTTTTCATAGATGCTGATGTCTGGCTGGAAGAAGAAGCTATTGCAAAGGCTGTCAACAGTTTAAGACAATCAGATACTATAACTGTATGGCCCAAACAACGCGTAGTTACCTTTTGGGAAAAGATGATCATTCCCATGATATACCTTGGTCTGTATACATTGCTGCCGGCCAAGTATGTAGCGCAACATCCCTTTTGGTTACCCAGGTCACTCCGGCAGAAATTTGCTCCTGCTTTTGCTGCGGCCTGTGGTCAGTTTATTGCATTCAATCGCGAAGCTTATGATACGATCGGAGGACACGCTTCGGTGCGGCAAGAAATTGTTGAGGATGTGGAACTGGCCCGGCAAATAAAAATAAACGGACTTACCCTGACCATGTACGACGGAGTGGATACCGTAAACTGCCGGATGTATCACAATCACCACGAACTGTTCGAGGGGCTGAGAAAGAATTTCTTTGTCGGTTTTGGGCGCAACCTCCCCCTCTTTCTTTTTATGGCCGCTATGCAGATCATCGTTTTTGTGATTCCCTTTGTGGCACTTGCAATCGGTTCACCCCAAGAAAAAATGATAGCTGGAATTCTCATCGCCATTTTCTTAATGCAGCGCTGGCTTTTGGATCTCAAGTTCAAATGGAACCCTTTCATCAGCCTGCTCCAACCTGTAACTATTCTATGGTATGAGGTTCTCGGAATTCGCTGTGTATGGGATCATTATACCGGTAAAAAAGCCACATGGAAAGGTCGGGATGTCTAAATAAAATTCATCTCCCTTTCAGCATTATTTGTTTTCTTTTCTGCGTATTGATAGACATATTTGGGCAATGAAAGCATTGATCGAAAAATACCTGAAATATTTGTCTGTGGAACGCAATGCTTCTAAGCATACTATCACGTCATATAAAAACGACCTTTCGTCGTTTCTCAGTTTTACGGCACAAACAGAACAGGAAGATCCGGAAAATATTGATGTTACCCTGATCTCCAGATTATCTATTCGACTGTGGCTGGGTGACCTCTCTGAACAGGGATTGGCAAAAAGCTCCATCGCACGAAAAGTAGCTGCACTTCGTTCTTTTTTTAAATACTGCTTTAAACGAGGATACATAGATAAAAACCCGGCACACTTATTAGTGGTACCCAAAACAGATCAGTCGCTACCGAAAACGGCTACCAAAGAAGACATTGAACGTATGATGGATGCTGTGGATATACAGACAACGCGGGGTCTTCAAAACCGGGCCATCCTTGAGTTGTTTTATGGAACCGGGATGCGGCTCAGTGAGCTTACCGGGTTGAATAAGACCGATATAAATCTCAGGCAAAATCAGGTTAGCGTACATGGAAAAGGAAATAAGCAGCGAATTATTCCATTGGGTAAAACCGTTGTAACTATCCTGAAGGATTTTATGGCAAGGAGATCAGAATTATATGGAAACAGAACCGACCGTGATGCCAAGCAGTCTCTTTTTCTTGCAGAAAACGGACAACGGATCTATGATAAAGCCGTGCAACGCATCGTGAAGAAATATTTAAAGCAAACCAGTGAGGTTACTCAGAAAAGCCCGCATGTACTACGGCACAGTTTTGCAACACATATGCTGGACAACGGAGCCGACATCCGGGTGATCAAAGAATTCCTGGGCCATGCCAACCTTGCGGCAACGCAGGTATACACGCATACCAGCATCGAGAGGCTGAAGAACGTGTACGAGCAAGCCCATCCCAGAGCAAAAACATAATTAATTTATCATTACATAAACCCTAACTATTAAGGAGTATCATAATGAAAACTACATTCACAGCACGCCATTTTGAAGCAAGCGCAGACCTTCAGCAATATTGCAGAGACAGTGTAGAGAAACTCGAGCAATTCTATGACCGAATCGTAATGTGTGATATAATTCTAGAACCTGTTCCCGACGATGATGCTCCGCAACAAGCTGAACTGATCGTAAAAGTACCCCGTAAAGTACTCACAGTTAAAGAAGCGGGCACTTCGTATGAGCAAGCTATCCATAACGCCATTGACATTATTAGCCGTCAGCTGAAGCGTTATAAAGAAAAAATGCACGCAACTAATTAATCTCTAATAAAAAAAAGAATGCCATTTTCGCCTCAGGAGCCAATCCCCAGAAAAGAAAAGATCACCGTTGAATACCTGGTTGATAAACTAAGGGAACGAGTGAATATCAAAATTGAATCGTGTGTGGCTCAAAACTGCAGTGGCGACCGTCATGTGGTTGAAGCTGATCTGCACCGACCGGGATTGGCCCTTGCAGGCTATATCGAACTTTTTACCCATCAACGAATTCAGATCATCGGGAATACTGAAACTCAGTTTCTTGACCATATGGGTGAAGATAAACAGAAAGAAGCCTTCCGGAATATCACCCAGTTCGAACTTCCGGTTATTTTTTTAACCGACAACAATAAATTGCCCGAATATTTGCTTACGATAGCCAAAGAAGCCGGGATCCCCATCTACTCTACCCCACTCGAAACTACCCGTTTTATGTATGTTCTGCGGGATTTCATGGAAGATCAGTTTGCCATTCAGACCATGGTGCATGGTTCTATGGTGGATGTATATGGAATTGGGATCTTAGTTGCCGGGAAATCCGGGATCGGGAAAAGTGAAGTAGCCCTCGACCTTGTAGAACGCGGCCACCGCCTGGTAGCCGATGATGTGGTCATGCTCACCAAAAAGAACAATGTATTGATGTCCTCTGCCACCGAAATGAGTAAACATTTCATGGAAATACGCGGGCTTGGCATTGTTGATGTGATGTCCATGTTCGGGATTCGCTCAATTCGTTATCAAAAGCGTATGGAAGTGGTCCTTGAACTTACTTTATGGGATGAAACGCGAGACGTTGAACGTACCGGACTCAACAACGATTCGGTAAACATTTTAGGGCTTGATATTCCCCTCATCCACTTACCCATCACCCCGGGAAAAAATATTACCGTAATTGCCGAGGTCATTGCAATGAATTATCTACTTAAGCATTATGGGTACGATCCTGCCAAAGCTTTTCAGGAACGGATAAAGTCGAGTATTGGCGTAAAAACGAAAGGCCGGGAAATGACACCAAGGCGAGCCATCGAATATTTTGAAGGCGATATCGAATAATTTGTAACATTAGAGTTTCTCGCTACTCTTTGAATGTGAAGCTCAGCTTCCTATCTTTAACAAGTTTTTCGAATCAAGCTAGTATATGTCTATAAAGAATCACTATTACTACGACGAATCAAAGTGCGATTTTGTACCTATTGAGTACAACCGTGTAGAGCAAGTAGTTTATAATCTCTCTATCTGGATCTTATCCGGAGTCGTACTTACAGGGATCGGGATCATACTACTCTCTACTTATATTGGAACACCGGCTGAGCTTGCCCTGAAAGCTGAAAATGAAGCACTCTCAGCTCAGCTTGAAGAAACCCAAAGCTCTCTCGTTTCTTTAGATTCTCAGATCGATGAAATTGCCCAAAAAGACAATGAACTCTATCGTTCAGTACTTGGCATGGAAAAGCTTTCCTATGATGAACGTCAGGCCGGTATTGGAGGCACTGACCCTTACAGAGAATTTGATGTGTATAGTGAATCCACCTCCGAACTATTGAAGTGGACTGCATCCAAGATCGATAACCTGGAACGTAAGATCGGGATTCAGAAATTGAGTTTTGAAGAGATCAAACACCAGTATAATAATAACAAAGAAAGGATGAGCAACATACCTGCCATCAAGCCAACATCAGGTATTTTGTTGAGCGGTTTTGGAATGAGAAACCACCCTATTCTGGGATATCCTCGTCCACATAACGGATTAGATTTTCGTGCTGATGTTGGAGATGAAGTCCTTTCTACCGGAGATGCAGTCGTTAAATTCGCCGGACGGCAAAGTACGCTCGGTCTGGTTGTTATATTAGATCATGGACATGGCTACGAAACCATGTATGCTCACCTTTCAGGGTTCGCAAAAGGCATTAAAAAAGGAACTCGTGTCACCCGAGGGCAGCAAATTGCCATGGCCGGAGATTCAGGATTATCGGAAGGGCCTCACCTTCATTATGAAGTTCACTATAAAGGGCAGCCGGTAGATCCACTATATTACCTGTTTGCCAATACCTCGCCTGAAGAGTATGCACTTTTCAAAGAGATCTCGGAAACAAACCAAAACGCACTCGACTAAGCTTTTCAAGCCACCAATTTAGGTGGCTTTTTTATGGAATCAATCCGGGCTTTTCCCTTTCTTTGTGGAACTTCAAGATCAACTAAGCTCCGGCTACTATGAAATATCTGCTATTCTTAATTTTTGCATTCTTGTTATTATTGAATGCCCCCATCCAATCCCAATCTGTTCTTACCAACGACCACCGAGAAAAGGCCCGCCAACTTATCGAACTTGCCATGGAAAGTGACCTTGCCTGGGATCGTTTGACCTACATGGCGGACACCTATGGTCCCCGATTTCCTGGAACAGAAAACCTGGAGCGGTCTATCGACTGGATCGTGGAAACGATGGAAGAAGATGGCTTTGACCGTATCTGGACACAACCCGTAATGGTACCCAATTGGAAACGGAATGAAGAATCAGCAACCCTCCTTTCACCCCGAAAAAAAGACCTGCCGATGCTGGGCCTTGGTGGTAGCGTGGGCACTCCCGGGGAAGGAATAGCGGCAGAAGTGATCGTGGTTAAAAACTTCGAGGAACTTAAACAGAAGAGTGATCAGGTGGCTGGTAAGATCGTGCTGTTTAACGCAGAATTCACCTCCTACGGCCGTACCGTTCAGTACCGAACCAACGGAGCGATCGAAGCTGCAAAGCACGGTGCAGTAGCAAGTTTGATCCGCTCTGTTACGCCCTACTCTATGCAAACACCACACACCGGAGTGATGTACTATGATGATGAAGTAAAGAAGATCCCTCATGCAGCCATTACAATTGAAGACGCCATGCTGATACAGCGACTTTACGACCGGGGAGAAACAATTGAAGTCCATTTAGAGATGAATGCAGAAACATTGCCGGATGCGGAGTCTCGAAATATTATAGCTGAAATTGAAGGAACGGACTTTCCTGATGAGATCATAGTTCTGGGCGGACATATAGATTCCTGGGATGTTGGTGAAGGTGTGATGGATGACGGAGGAGGCAGCATCGCAGCCTGGGAAGCTGTGCGATTGATGAACGAGCTTGGCATTAAACCCAAGAGAACAATTCGTGTAGTACTATGGACAAGTGAAGAAGTGGGCATACAAGGCGGAAACGAATATCACCGATGGGTAAAAGAAGAAGAACGCTCGCTGGACAACCATGTACTGGCTATGGAATCAGATGCCGGTGTTTTTGATCCAATTGGTTTTGGATTTTCAGGGAGCGATAAAGCTTATAATATACTTTCTGAGATCGGTATTATGCTTCAGTCCATTGAATCCGGAAAAGTTTCCAAAGGCGGTGGTGGTGCTGATATTGGTCCGCTGATGCGTGATGGAGTGCCCGGCATGGGTCTGGTTGTGGATGGCTCGCGATATTTCTGGTATCACCATACGGCCGCTGATACCATGGACAAACTGGATAAAGAAGATTTCAACGAATGCGTGGCAACCATGGCTGTTTTCGCTTATGCTGTTGCGGATCTTGAAGAGCGATTACCGAGATAAAGAATGGATTCTATTATTACCTAATTACCTTCAAAAAAAGCTTTTTCAAGCTCTTCTCCGGCCCGGATAGACTGGCGCAGCCATTTCAGTTTTAGTTCTTCCATCTCTTCGGTGTCAAGAGGCCAGGGAATTTCTGAAGTACGAAGACGTCGCGTAAGATTATACAAACACACAGCTGCACTTACCGAGATGTTGAAACTTTCACTAAACCCAAACATAGGGATCTTCATAAAGCCATCGGCTAATTCCATGGCCCTATCGCTGATGCCATCGATCTCTGAACCAAAAACCAATGCTGTTTTCCCTGAAATATCGAGCGCATTCAGGTTGGTATCTTCCTTGTGTGGAGTAGTGGCAATGACCTTATAGCCCTGTTCTTTCAGCGTATTGAAGCAGAGCTCAGTGTTGTCCACTTTGGGTTGATTGTAACGGTGTATAGTTAACCACTGATCAGCCCCAATGGTAACCTGGCTGGAGGGCTCAAATTCATTTTTATTCTCGATGATATGCACATCCTGAATACCAAAGCCATCACAACTTCTAAGAACAGCGCTGGCATTGTGAGGCTGGTAGATATCCTCCACCACCACGGTAAGATGACGGGTTCGCTTCTGTACTATTTCCTGAATTCGCTCCCAACGCGACTCTGTTGAGAATTCACGCAGGTAGGTTATCAGATCTTGTCTAATTTGTGGATCCATAAAATAAAAAAGCCTCGTACAACTTAATGGTGTACGAGGCTCGAAAGTGGTTTTACATTACTAATCACATCGAAATAAAAATCCTTTTTTACGTATAGTCTCAACATAATCTACATCCGTATGCTCGCGGATCTTTTTGCGCAGATAACTGATATATACGTTGATATAATTTGTTTGTGTGTCAAAGTGGATATCCCAGACTTTTTCTGCCAATTCTTCCTGAGAGATCACCCGGTTTCTATTCTTCATGAAATACACCAACAGGTTAAACTCATTATTGGTCAACTGAGTTTTCTCCCCATTTACAGTCACTTCCCGCTTCAACATATCTACTTTCAATTCCCCGCAAACTAGCTGCTGGTCGCCCGAAGCTTCTGAACGGCGTTTAATGGCATCCATCCGGGCAATAAGTTCTTCTGTATTGAAGGGCTTGGTGAGGTAATCATCGGCTCCAACTTTAAGGCATTTTACCTTTACATCGGTTTCCTGCTCACCCGACAAAATAAGTACCGGAGTGGTCACATTTTTACCTCGGATATTCTTGCAAACTTCGTAGCCGTCACCGTCTGGTAAACCGAGATCCAGGATGATCATATCGTAATCATCATTTATTGCGGTAGACTCTCCATCGGTTGCATTATCAGCGGTTGAAACATCATTGCCATTATGTTCCAGAACAGCCTTTACAAGGGTACGAACGGAAGGATCATCTTCAATAACAAGTATATTCATCTTCTATGCCAGTTTAATAGTAGCTCTGTTTTATTGGGTCGAATTATTTTCGAACTGCATTGTAAATCAGGGATTAAAATAACTTAACAAACATTAGAGTCAAAAGTATAACTTAATTTTTCAGGATTCAACATAGCCCATTTCAATCAGCCACTTTTTACCTTCTGTTAAATACGTTTTGGTGAGTTTATGTTTAGCGTTCAACAGCTTGAATGTAGCATTGTAGCCTTCTGTTTTCAATAGGTCAATACATTTCTTTTGTGGTTCAGGATACACACTTGTATCCTGATCTCCATGTAACGCTAATATATTTATATGAGTGGCTTTTTCTCTTTTTCCATCAAAAGCCTCGGTTTTGATACGCCCTCCAGCCACAATCAGCTCACGAACATACGGAGGCCGTGACAGGGCAAAATATCCTCCCAGGTAGCCTCCCATAGAGTACCCAAAAACACAAAGCCGGCTGTAGCTGATCTCCTCACTAATTTCATCCAGAATGTGTTGTATGAATTCCGAGGCTTTTTCAAGTGAATGGATGAACTGCTCTTGTCCTCCATCATACAAATACCAGGCTCGTCCCCATTTTGAAAGTTCTTTTTTGCGGGTAGTATCATAAATGGGATAAGGTCCCTGAATGAAGAGATGGTAAGCATCCAGCTTAAGCATGGGTTCCACTTTTTTCTCAAAGTATGCTATGTTTTGGTTGAAGCCGTGAAGATACAGGATCATGGGCTTCTCCCCTGCACTCTCCCCGGTTTCAATGAGTTTGAATGGGACTTCAATACTGAAACCGGAGGTGGATGTTCTTACAACTTCAGGCATAAAATTTCAGTGATTTTAACAGGATGAGCTTACAATATAAATCTTCAAAAAGGCCACCTATCGATGATGGAATCCAGAACGGATCTTTTTTGGATAACTGAGTTCACGCATAACACCAATATGGCTATATGTATGAAAGGATCCAGGGTTCCGAAAAACTCTAGGGAAAAACCGAGGGTGAAAAAATTGACGTTAGCTTTTACCACCCAATAGAAGATCTCGAGGATGACAAGAGTCACAAAGAAGTTCATGCCCCCTAATACGTATGGGTTTTTTCCTTCTGTTAATTTCTCCTTTACCTCAATTTTGTTGTACTGATGGCTTAGATCCCGATTAATTTCGTTCTCGAATTCCTTTTGATCCAGCTCAGTCTCTATGTCATTCTTCTTCCTCATAAAAATATTCGATCATATTGCCATCCGGATCGGATACAAAAAGGAATCGTCCTTTTTTGCGGTTTGCCGGCCCGCTCATAATGGTCACCTCTTTTTCGCGGAAGTATTTGGCCAGTTCGTCTACCTGTTCTGGTGAGTCTACATAAAAACCAAAATGGTCAACCCGAAAATCCCGGGAAGTGGGATCGTAACTGGTTTCGGCTTCTACAATTACAAGGGTGTCTTTCTCCCCGATCCTGTAAACGGCCATACTTTGTCCCATGGTCTTCACCAGCTCAAGGTCTAAGATATCCCCATAGAATTCTTTGGAAGCATCAATTCGATTTACACGAATTGTAATGTGGTTTATTCCGGATGGTGTAAAATTCATACTTATAATTACAAAGGTTAACGTTCATTTATTACAGCCGTTAACATACAACCGGATAAGGAAATTCCAAATTCAAATTAACAGATTTGTACCGTCATACTGCAAAAGTATTTTCTACTTGATCTGAATACCGTTCCCCAAAAGTATCTGCTTTAATTGGTGATCAAAATCTTGTGTTTACAATATTTGCGAAATTTGATCCAAACGTATAGGTGAGTGCAACAGAACCATAGAATGAGAAATCTGTAGCCAGCTCTCGTCTCTGAAGTAAGATATCTTCAAGGGAAGCATCGCCGGCGGGGAGTGTCAGCTGATCTTGAATTTTTTGATAATTTGCATAAAAGCTTAATGCCAACCCCTCTATAATTCTCACAGAAACACTGCCAAAGACCTCCGTTCTTCTAAGTTCGGCGTCATGGAAGTAATGCGATGCCTCTGCACCTCCAGATACCGACCCCCAGGGCTGTTCTATATCTACCGATGCTCTTAACTGATGACTTAACAGGTTTTCCTGAGTGACACCAAAAATGGTTTCTTTAAAATAATCGGCGTACGTGTATCCCAGCTGATAGCGAAAATTGATCGCCTTTCTTGTTGCCACCTCGTAAGGCAGCAGACTAAACTCAACTCCCGGATTTACCTGTACCCTGTTTTTGATATTACGATCATTCCGGGTTTCATAGTTTGCAAATAGACCGACAGACCAATGATCATTGATACTTTTGATGGCATATGATTCAAGTCCATGGCGTTCAACTGTGCTTTCTACCGATTCTTTACCTTCTCGCTCTATCTCTACATACGAATAATTAAAATATGGCCTGAAGCGCAACTTCCATTCTTCGGTAACCCTGTCAGCAAATATGCCCCAGCGGGAATTGAAATCTTTCTTTTTGGATTCTAAACCAAGGTTAACGGATCCAACATAGGCTTCAAATACCCAATAATTCCATGGATCATCAACCTCGGCCGATTCCTCTAATTCAAAATCATCTAAATCCATTTCCACATTGGTCACTGAAGCAAGTACTGTTTGAGAAATGTAGGGCATAAATGCAGATTCCAGGATCTGATTGAGCGCATCTCTCGTTTCACTCCACGTATCATTTCTATTGGCTGTGTAACCAAGATCAAAACTGATTGTATTAAATTCACCAAGCCCGATAAATGAAAACTCATATTCTGCTCCGCCTCTGCTCAACCTAGTTCGGGTTATGAAGACATGAATATCTGCTTGCTTGGGGTCACGTACATAATTCACAAAGGGAATCTCATTGCGGATATGATTGAAATCACAAAATGAACAATCAATAAACACATATGGAGCACGATTTACCTGTGGTGTGGTACGAATACTATCTGCAGTTTCCACCTCAACGGAGTCTTGGGCATTCACGCTGTGTAGTGTAAGAATGGGCATCGATATCATCAGCCCGATGACCATTAAAATAGATCTTTGAAACTTCATAAATGAATTACTGGCTTTTACCTAAAGCTGTTCTAAAAATTGATCTTCAAGTTACTGTTTTTGCCTTTGGCTTAGGTAATTTCAGCTTCTTTTTTAATAAAATTATACATCCTGCATAGATTTTATATGAATTTGAACCGTCAGGCTTGAACACTGACTTTTACTCCATTTCTCAACATTCCTAAAAATCGGAGAATAACAGTTCATCATCTTTAATCTCATCCTGAAAGTGATTCCCATTCTGGCCTGAATGCCGAGCCGTATATACCCGGTGCTCGTCTTGTACTTTTTGCTGAAGAGTGTTTAATACCTGTGTTCCTTTATTCACCTTATTATTTATCTGCGCAATTGACTGCTGCAAGATCTGGATCTGACTGTGTAACTCCTCGGCTGTGGCAGCGTTATTTTCGGCCATACTTGCCGTGCTGTCTGTACTGTCTGATATTTTCCGGATCGTACTTTTAAGCAACTCCAGATGTTCAGCCTGTTCACTACTCGATTCATTTACCTCTTTGATCCACTCTGCGAGTCCCGATATCTCCTCTTTGATCTTTTCAGATGCCTTAGACCCCATCATGGCTTTGGCTACATTTTCTTCAAGCATGGTTTCTATTTCAGTGGCGGCATCGGCTGTTTTCTTTGCCAATACTCTCACCTCTTCCGTAACCACCGCAAAACCTGCTCCTGCTTCTCCTGCCCGTGCGGCTTCGATAGCTGCGTTCAGGGCCAGCAAGTTTGTTTGTGAGGCTATGGAATCGATCACTTCAGTTATAGTTGAGATCTTGTGGCTCGATTCTTTCAACTCCAGCATCGATCGGCTCATAGATACGGCATCATCGGATAAAGCATCCATTTTCTGCTGCACCGTAGCAGTTTGATCGTTCAATACGCTGATATTTTCATTCATCCGAAGAATAGCGGAGTTAGAATTATCCACGGAATTTTTATTCTCCTGAACATTTATAGCCAGCTTCTGTCCCGAATCTGAGATCGAGTTCGCTGCTTGAGTGGTGTACTCTGCTGAATCTTCCAGATCATTAATGATGCTGAACACCTCTGCGTTATCTAAATATTCGTTTGAAAGGTTCAGGATGATACTCGAAAATGTGATCGCTTCTACCACTACAAAAACAGCATGCAGAGCTACGATATCCCAGCCGCAGCCGTAATCAAATATCATGATCGGTGTTCCGGCAAGTGCCAGTTCGTAGGTTTGCGCAAAATTAAAGACCACATGATGTAAGGCAACGGTTACAGCGGCCACAACTACCGGAAGGATATCCTTATAGCGAACAAGAAAAGCTATGGATACAAAAATATGAAAATGCATCTCAATTCTACCCAGATGCTGTTGAATAAAGATCATGGAAAAAGCCATGAATGAGGCTCCTATGACACTTCTGCTCCAGGCTGAACCCGGGTTCGAAGAAACGGCAAAATGAGCAATACCGTAGATCAGTCCGCCTCCAACAAATCCAAAAATATACGTGCTGTAGCTAAAAGCAGTGACGGTGGATGCAACCGCCCAGTGGATCAGCAACAGTTTCAGCATGTATCGGTCTGTTTCAACAAAAGCGGAGTGAAGTTTATGCTTTACACCATCTGATAGATTGGGATCGTAAGCAGGGAACAATTTATCTTTCAGGGAAAGGGTGCTCGAAATCGGTAGAATATGGTTCATTGCTGATTTTTTAAGGTTTCCAACAGTATCTTTTTTACTTCTTGTTTTGGAGTATCGTTAGCCAATACCCGTGCTATCTCCCACCGACCATCCATCTTCTTAAGAACAAAGAAATGATCTGTATGAAAAAGAGCGCCCTCGACCTCATTGTCTTCCCGAATTCGAATTTTAAATTCACGTTGAAGTCTCCCCAGAGATTCTTCAGTGGTATTTATCCCTTGTATATTTGGTGAAAAGAATTGCGCGTATTCCTGTGCTCTGTCTAGCTGTAAAGCTGCATTCACGTCTATGAAAAAACCTCCGATATCTTCCACATTCTCCTCTGTCTGTAGTTCATCAATGGCATTTCCTAATTTTATCAGTGCATTCGGACAGATAAAGGAACACCCGGCGTAGCCAAAGAATAAAACCTCAACACTATTCTCAGAACTCTGAAGAAAAGCCCATTCTTTTTTCACGAATGTATTTTCCAGCGGATGACTCGCACCCAGATACGACATTGCCACAAGCAACATCCCGGGAAGGATGACTATTAAGCCCAATGATAAAATGCCTTTCAGTTTGCCCATTATTTTCAACGTTTCTCTTTTTATCGGCTGTAAAAGAGGTTTTCTTAAGATGTTGAGGAACAAACAATTTCTGAGCATACATACCTTCCAACTCCTTGAATGCCATGTCCATACTTGAAATAAAAGCTCGTGGACATCTCCCAATCTTACTCAACCGATAAAGAATGAAGCGGACTGATGTTTGTTTTTGGAGTGTGGTAGTTTGATATTTGTGCACTTTCAAATTCAATCAAAAATCAGTGTCTACTCTTTACATAGTTGCCACCCCCATTGGAAATCTGAATGACCTTTCACCGCGAGCCGTTGAGGTCCTCAAATCGGTAGATTACATTGCCTGCGAAGACACCCGAAAATCCGGGCATATGCTTCAGCACTTTGGCATCAGTAAGCCCACTTTTTCCTTTCACCAACACAATGAACACCGCAAAGTAGCCCACTTGATGAATATCCTTGATGCCAATCAGGATGTGGCTTTGATAAGTGATGCGGGAATGCCGGGGATCTCAGATCCGGGATTCTTAGCTGTCCGGGCAGCTCAGCAGGGAGAACACACCGTAAGCGTCATTCCAGGTCCTGATGCAGCCACCACGGCTTTGGTAGCAAGCGGACTGCCCTGCGACCGTTACGTATTCGAAGGCTTTCTGCCCCATAAAAAAGGCCGACAAAAACGTTTGGGGCAACTCGCTGAAGAAAAACTTACTATAGTGATCTACGAAAGTCCCAACCGCCTGCTGAAACTGCTTGGGGAACTGGAAGAACATTTTGAACCGGAGCGACTGGCGGCTGTTGCACGGGAACTCACCAAGAAATTTGAAGAAGTGGTTCGTGGCACAATAAACGAACTTAAAACCGAGTTTGAACAGCGAGATTCTATTAAAGGTGAAATTGTGGTTATCGTTTCTGGAAAAGGATATTCTGAATAATTATGAACAAGTGGCTAGAAAATAAATGGGCGGTTTCCATCACCGCCGGTATTTTACTGGGGTTGAGCTTCCCTCCGATCAATCTGTCTTTTTTAAGCTTTCCGGCATTCATCCTGTTCTTTCATCTTGCTAATAAAACCGACTCTTATAAGCAGTTGGCTTACTATAGCTACGCGGGTTTTGTGGCCTGGAACCTGATCGGCACCTACTGGCTGATGATGGCAACCGTACCTGCCGGGATTGCCGCAATCCTGGCCAACAGCGTGCTCATGACCATACCGCTGTGCCTAGCTAAATATTTCTCCCAAAAAAGCCGTTCTCCGGTATTGATTGCGGTTTTACAAGCATCAGCCTGGGTGGGATATGAATTTCTACATCATCACTGGGATCTCTCATGGACCTGGCTGGCTATAGGCAATGCGTGGTCCAACTGGATCGGCATCATTCAATACATTTCAGCCACCGGGTTTTTGGGGATTTCATTTTGGGTGGTATTGACGTCTTCGCTCACCTATCAACTCATTATTTCCAAGAAAAGATCGCTTGCTTACGCTACACTGGGTGCTTTTCTGATATTTCCCGCGTGGTCCTTTGTTCTTTACAGCACTGATAATACTGGCTCGAATTCGCAAGAGGCCGTAAACGTAGCCATCATTCAGCCCAATCACGATTCCTACCAAGAATACGCCGGCATGAGTGGGCTTACCGAAGTGGTGGATAGCCTGATATCGTTAACAGAACGAACCATCACCCCGGAAACTCAGCTCATAATATGGCCGGAAAATGCCATTGACGGAGCTATTTTTGCGAATTCCCGTACTGCATTTCGCATCGCTGATTCGGCCCGGTCATGGAGAATTCCACTTATTACCGGAACCGGACTTTTCAAAACCTATGCGCCAGATACAGACGAACTGTACAGGGGAATTTATCCGGGGACCGATCTTCCCTTCAATTACTTTAACGCTACTCTCTTTTTTAACGCTGACGGTTCCATATCGGATTACGAAAAAGCGAATTTAGTTCCCGTTGTGGAACGTCTTCCTTTTGTTGAATTTTTTAACGCCATTGATGTATTTGGTTGGGTGAATTGGGGAAGCATCCAACAGTTTGGGAAAGGCAGCAGTCCTGATATGCTTGAGACTCCTCAATTTAAAACCCCGGGACTTATTTGCTACGATTCAGTATATCCCTCCTGGATCCGCGAATTTGTCCGTGATGAAGCCTCCTTTATCACCATTATCACCAACGATGGCTGGTGGGGAAATACATCGGGACATCACCAACATTTTGCCTATGCCCGGTTGCGCGCCATTGAGTTTGACAGGTGGATCGCCCGAAGCGCAAACAATGGTATTTCAGGGATCATTGCTCCCGGCGGGCAAATTATGCAACAAACGGATTATTGGGTTCGAACAGGGTTTACCGGACAGGTTTTCAACCGATCAACCCAAACCTTCTACACTCGTTTTGGTGACTGGCTTCCCATCACCTGCCTGATTCTGGTCTTTCCTTTTTGGGGATTTTTCTATTTCAAGAAGAATTAATTCTTTATTAGCCTCTCCCTTCGATCTTAAAGTATCCCAGCCATAGTATTAGTTATTCCCGTGCAGACGGGAATCTAATTATGGACATGAGATCAGGTGTTGAATTCTAAAAGAAAATTAGATTTCGAGCATTCGCTGCGAAATATCTCATCTACTATATTTACCTGCTTATTCTTAAATCGAAACTAACGCTAAATCCTTAGCGGGACTGAATAGCTATTCTGAAATTAAACCGGATCTCATGATTGGTGCGTGGTGGAAAAGCCGATGACTTCGGAGAAACATTGGTAAAGGTGTACTCAAAGTTGGAAGTCACTGTTTGCGAGAAACGGTAGCCTATATTCAGCGAACCGTTGATACGTGTTTGTCCTGTTACAAAGGGTTCGTTGTAATCATACTGATCGGCTTGAAAAATGAGATTTTCGCTGCTCAAGGCTTCATCAATATCCTGATTGAGGTAAAACTTTTCTTCTGTATCATCAGCCACTCCGCCACTTATTGAGAGATCTACATTGTTTTTGATCTTCGGGAAAAATGGAATGGTCAGATTTCTAAACGTATAATTAATGGTAGTATTCAACCCTTGCGACGTACGTTCCGTAACCGTTGAGCTTGAAAGAGCCAGGCTTGTTGTGCGGCTGCGGTCCATGCTTATCTGTGTTCTCAAATTCGACTCCCAGGTTACATTCAGCTGGACGAGTGGAGAAAACCGTTGCTCAACATTTATGGAAGCCGGCTCATACAGATCCTTATTGTCGATCAGGTTAAATGACCCAAGTCCCTGAGGGTCTTGCAAACCGGTGATGGTATTCAGGTTCCATCCCAAACGATAATTACCCTGGTAGGAATGCGTCAGAGAAGCAGCACTCATCGCCTTTCCTATAAATGGTATCAACTTCTCTACACCAGACCATGTTACCCTCCAGTTCGGCAGCGGAATGGGCGTATATCCTTTTTCGCCAATGGCGCGGTTTCCACTTCCCAGATAGGCGTAGCGGAAGTCATCAGCAAGGGTATTTCGGTTTAATACAATGCGTCCATCCCCATTTCCGCCGGCTTCGGTTTCGTCACTTATAACACCGGCTTCCTGATTCAGATCTCCAAAGGCAGTTTCCAGCTGCCTTTCAAAAAGATCCCCGTAACCGGAACCAAAAGCCCAAACCGAAGATCCAATATTTCCACTGGAAGATACCGTTGAACCAAATTCACCATCAGGTGTCAGAGAAATGTTTTGGGTTTGCCGTTCATCCCATTCAGTTCTCCAGTTCAGGTCAACCGACAAATTCGAGAACAGGCTGAGTTTGGTTCCCACCCCAATTTTGTCAGAATAGGTGTTGTTTTTAGGGATGTTGACCGCAGAATTTGATGGACTTTCCTGAATCAATTGCGAGATCGGGATCTCTTCCGCTATACCAAGCCGATAACCAAGCGGTGGAGAATATTTCCCTCCGGAGGGATCAGAAAAGGTATAAAATATCTCTGAATTACCCAGATAACCCGCCTGATTTGAGGTTTTATTCTGATTATAGGTAATATCAATATTCTGCATGCTAAAAAGTGCCAGCACCAGTTTTCGTCCCAGATATTGAGCATCTTTAAACAGGTCAGGTCCAGCTTCTTCTCCCTCCTCTGCATTCAGATTATTATTCGAATTCTTAGCTCGCTGCCGCTCCCTGCTTTCCTCCTGATCTGCTTCTTTCATATCCTCAAAAAAGCTAATGCGGTCAAGCAGATCTCCAACACCAAGTTTAAGCGTATGATCTAAGCGATAAGTGTTTGACACTTCTGCCCCAAGCCCGGAACCACTTGGGCTGTTGGTCCAGCCATATCCGCCACTGTAGGAAGCTGAGTACGTCATCCAGTCCAGTGCACTCATATTGTTGAATTTTGGCCTCCAGCTGGCAGTATAAGTTTCCTGATAATTGGACCGGCGGGCTGAAAGCGTATCTGTTATGATCCCTTCAAGGCTGGAAAAAGTAGGGCGTAATTGGTAAGATGTGCTGTCGATCTCAAGATCGGTTCTCGGAGTTTGGACACGCCCTGCTCCGGAAAGATCATAATTGGTATTAGACCGGAATGAAATAGGAATACTTGGGGTGAAATTATAGTTAAACCCAAAACTTGATTTGTGGTTAAAAGTCTGGCTTTGCTGTAAGGGTTGAAGTTGTTCTTCCCCCTCATCATTGATCCTGGGGCGGCGGCGCTTCTCGTTATATGATCGGTTTAAATTGGCCGAGGCATTGATGGATGTAGGCATATACCCAAACCGTAAGCCAGACATCACTCCCAATACGGGTATATCTTCGGTAAATTCAAACGGCTGCCAAAGCTTTACATTATTGAACGAAAGGTTATACGAAATAGAGGAAGTAAAATTCCAGTCATCCTGAAACTGAGTCTCAGGATTCTTCAAATTCCCCTGATTATACACATAACTCAAACGCGTATTATCGAGGGTGTACTGTGCCAGTTTACTCTTTGAATTCTTTTTAGAGATATTGGAGACATTGATCGAAAAACTTTCCCTTACCGTTTCAATACTATTGAGTCGTTCATCAATGATGGTGTTCTGTTCTGCCTCGGTAAGTTCTTCATTATTCCGGGTTGCGTTGATGAAATCCTGAGTCCGGGTATCCCCCTGATTCGGAAGGAATTTCGGAGTAGAAATACTTCTCCGCGTTGAAACACTAACAGGGAAGCTCCATCCAAAACGATCAGGGATCAGTTTATGGAGGTTTACCGTTGAACTCAGGTCGTAGCCCAGCTCATCAGCTATACTTCGGTTGCCCAACCTAGAATCTAAGCCTCCGAAACCAGTCGTTGTTCGGGTAAAATTAGTGTTAACAGTGGCAAAATCGGCCATTTTGAAACTTGCCTTGGCATTAGCTTTCCAGCCTGTTTCGTTATCAAAACCTGATAGACGGAGTTCATTCAGCCAAAATTCTGCAGTCAGACTTGGGCTGCCGGGCGAACTCGGATCAGCCGGATCGTATGGATTTCGGATTCCCATTCCAATTTCAGCTACACGTCCCAACGATGGATTCCCTTTGATGGCGATCGTAGCTCCTTCAGCAAGCTCCTCGCCATCTTGCATTAGTGGTATCTCAAATCGCTGATTGATATCCGTAATTCCGCGTTGCTCCCTGATCTGCTTGATCTCATTAAAAGCCCCCAGTATAATATTCATGCTGTTTTCATCGTACAACCAAACCTGTTCAGCATCCAGAGCTAACTCACCGCTGCCTCCGTCCGGACTGTAAGTCGAATAATTAAATTCAGGGTCCGATGGAGTAACCGGCTGGCGATATTCGTAATAACTTGTATTCAGGTCAGTTCCCATTCTGATCACCAATTCGGCATCTCTCCGTCCTCTGTCGCTTTTGGAATCATCCCGATAGCCTTCTCCATGCACAAACATTCGCATGTTGCTGTAATTCAGCAGGTTCAACCCACCGGGGTAGACACGCTTTATCATCTGAATCTGTTGTGGGCCGAGCTCTTCTGCGCGCACAACAATAGACTGCTCATTTTCGAGGGTGTTGATCTGCACTCCACGATTTAAAGCCCGAATAGATCCTTCTGGCTGGCGATAAGGAACCGGTTCGCGATTCGCATTTTCTTCAATGTTGATGGTAGACACCTGAAAATCACCCGTTGCATTCTGAGTTTCATCAATTTCCTCCACTTTTCTCCACTGACTCCCGATAAATTCAAAAGTAGCAAAGCGCATGGTGAATGGTTTTTCATAGCCTGACATCCACATTCGTATATGACTGATGTTCTGGAAGCCGTCAATATCGCCCACCTTTCGCTTGAACTCCGACAATGGAATCCGTACCAGGTGCCAGCGATCTTGCTGGCGTTCTCCGGGAACCCGGTCTACTATATAGGTCCGGTCTTCCTGTTGTCCCGGATCAATCTCAATTTGCAGGTCTTCAGCCGGATTAAGAGCCACCTCATACTGATAGTAATTGTTGTTGGTCTCTATGTTTGACCGACTTTTAAGTCCTTCAGAATCAGGACGGGGCGTTATGGCCCTCTTATCGCCACCAGCAACCGGCGTATTCCCTTCGTGATATCCCAGTAAACGGTGAAAGCGTTCATTGAGTGGTAATTCCTGCACTCTGCCCTCCCCGTAATACACATAGTCATCGTTGGAAGGATCGGCCAGGATGGATTGAAATTCCGGTGAATCAGGACCATATGCCACGCGCATAGAGTCAATAAATTCAGCAAATAAGAAGGTTTCTACTTTTTCCTCATCAAAACCGTCGGAGTTTGGAACACCGTCAAAACCAACATCTTCCAGCTCCCGGTTCTCATTAGAAAATTGCCCCTGTGGCGCCGTTGGATTCGCAGGCACAAACGAACGAGGCTGAGAAGATAAGTTATCGGGCTCCAGATTATCGGGATTACTGGCCAGCCCATCCTCAGTATTCAGATCGAAGTTGGGGACTACATCTTCAGAAATAGTTCCGATCTCGATATAGATCTTTCCGTCATAGTCCTGCAGATCCTGCGCGGTCGGTTCACGTCCGTCCGGCAAAATTGGCTGTACCCAAAATTCAATAAACTCAATGTTGTTTTGTGTGAGATCTTCCTGACCGGATGGTAAAGTAGCTGTCATTCCGCCCCACATCTTTTCAGGTTCATTCTCGAGCTTATTCTTCAGGTCAAAATTGTAGTTGTAAGGGCCCCGCTCCTGTGGGTTGTAGTAAACATCGAGAGTGGTGATCTCTTCATCCTGCGCGTTGTTTGTTTCCCGCCCGGGAAAAACCGCCTCCGTAAGCACCCGCTCAGATTCCGCCGTTCTTTGCACTCCGCCCAACAGGTTTGTCACATTTCGGGGAATGGTATACCAGGAAAACTGACTCCGCAGATCAGATCGATCAATTTTAGATTCCAGAGAATTGGTAAGTGGAGAATCTTCATTTTCAAAAAAGGCTTCGTCAGGAGCGTATCCTGTAATAGCTGCAGGTGCGGCGGCTAAATTCCACCGCGTTGCACTTGTGAGGCTTATACTCACCTCCGAACCCTCAAAATCATCTATAAAGGAAAGTCCGTTTTCTTCATCCTCGTACAGCTCTCCGTTTTCGATCGCTTCACGAACAGCATTGGTCTGTGAGACTCCGGGACGCAATTGGGCAAACTCTCCGCTAAAACTCACATTCGATTCGGCCTTGGTTTGGAGAAGGGGAACTTTATCAATGGCCCGTGTGACCCATGGTGTGTCGAATTCAGCCGATGCATCCATCCCCAGAATGGTATTGTTGATGGACTCATTTTCAACCCGGATCTTATCAGAAAGTGGCTGCTCTTTCAGTTTAAAGAATGTACCTCCAACCTGAATATCTTCGGTTATCTGATACTCAGCCCGAACCCCCGTAAAGTTCTTTTGCCCGATCTGATTCAACTGATTATTCTCGTATTCAACCTGAATATCCTGCCCGGCTGCAAGGTACTGCTCATTCAAAATGGTGATACTTCCAAAGGAATAATCCACTTCATAATCGACCCCTTCGGTAAGCTCGGTTCCATTGGCAAATACTTTTACCGATCCTTCAACCAAACTGAACCCCAGCGTAAAGTTTCCGGAAACCCCACCTTTTGACGTTCCCTCAAGTTTGTAATAATTATTTTTGTTGTTCTTGTCGGCCGTGTTCTGTTTCTCGTTATAGAGTTCGGTATATGCCAGGGATGAAATGACCGAATCAGAAGCGGCTGTCTGCTCCAGCAGACTTGCGATCCGTTGCCCAAACGGTTCCAGGTATGGAAATAAAACAACTCCTGACCTTGGATCTAAAACGATCCCTGTAAAATCGATTCGGTTATCCGGATTCAGAGCACCCTGCGTATCTGTTCGGTCAAGGCCAAGGTCCTGAAGTAAGGTAGCGTTACGATTGGGAAGGTTGGTATCATCTACGTTACCCCGGGTAAACTTAATGTCAAATTCCAGCCCGTCCTGAGTCAGATCCGACACGCCCAGCGAGTAGATATTACGCATCGTCAACGGCCAGGTTCTTTGATCGGGAGTTGGGTTATCGGTTCGTAGTAGTTTTAAATAGGTCAATCCGGAAGACTGTGGGGAAATATCTCCTACCTGAATATTGTCTTCCGACTCGCCGGCCACCCCTCTTCTCACAAACGAAACCGCAAGATAGGCCCCAGAACTTAACGTCCGGTTCAAGCTGATATACCCCAGTGCTTTGTTGATGCTGTAATCAGCTCCTTCCTGTAATGGACGGAAATACCCGTTATAAAAATCGTTACCCGAAACATTGAAATCCCCTGCCGAAGCACTGGTCTCGCTTCGATTTTGATCCAGCAAGGCGTCATCGATACTGTCAAAAGCAGGATTTGGCAGGCTAAAGGAGCCGTTTCTTTCTACCACTCCAAGATCTGCAAATGCAGCTGCGCGTACGGCTTCCGGATCGGTTGTATTTATCTGTGGCTCGGATATCCATACTTTGATGTCTGATATCTGATAGGCTTGCGTTATTTGCTGGGGATTGGAAACATTGCTCTCAAACTGCTGACGGTTGAAAAAATCGATAAAAAAGTGACGGTTATTCTGATACTCGATCGGTCGTATGGAGATCTGTGTTTCCTGAGAACCGCCCGTTATCGTTTCCGACTCACTTTCTCCTTTTTGCTGAGACACTACTGAGGTCAGCTTCAGAGGTCCTAATTCTGCCACCGATTTAATTCCGAAAAGCGATGCCCCGCCGCGGATCAACGAGTTCCCGGTTTCCATAGATACGTTACCAAGCTGAATCTGCTTGATGATCTCATCTTCATACCCTTCATAAACAATACTCAGGCGGTTCTGAAAATCAAAAGCACGTTCCGTATCCCAGTCGGTGGCAATGGTAAGTTTATCCCCAATGGTACCCTGAATATTCAACTGCAGGTTTTGGTTGAAAGTAGGATCTATCCGCCGCTGCAGGTCAGGCGCTATGGTAGGATCATCTACATTCTGGATCGAAACACCTACATTCATATTAGCTGAACCATTAACCCGTAAATTCACCTCCGGTTTCCCGAAAATAGTAGTGAATACAGATGATTCGCCGCCCGGAATTTGTAAACTGAAGTCCAATAACCCTCGCTGGTCAGCTTGCTGCTGCTTCCCTTCTTCTACAAGACTATACTGAATGCTTTTGATCTGCTGGCGCTTTTTATGCTCGGCAAATTCTTCAAAAGAGTATTTGGAAGGAACGCCCACATCAATTCCGTCGATCTTTCGCTGGACGGTGTAGGTATCGGCAGAATCCCAGCTTGCTTCATACCGCTCTTTGGGAAGCTTTATATAGTACATTTTACCCGGCTGTACTGCAGGTGCTATACTGGCTGGCCCGGTGGGTGCCCTGTAGATAAACTTCATCCCTTCAGGCATTGAGTCTGCAGCAACAGAGTCAGCTTGTATAGAAATGACCGTGGTATCGGTAGCTGTAGAATCCTGCGCGGAAGCGCCCACCAATAGCAACCCATTCATCAAACATACGAACGGCAAATAATAAGCTAATTTAAAAAAAGAATGCACCTGAATATGTACTAGGCTTTGGTTTACTTAAAGTCTGTAGCGTTGTGCGATAGGCTGATCCTTCTTCCTTTAATTAGCGTTAGTTATAGATGATTAGTGCGAACGATAATACTATATATTTGAGTATCTTGAAAGTTTAATCCACCGATCAAAAGTTAAATTGATACCTGAAAAATGTCTATTATTTACGTCTGTAAAAATTAAAAAGTACTTAATCAACTACAAGGCTTGGCTAAAATTATTAACAAACTGCAATTAGACCTTTTAAAAAGGCATATAGCCCCTTTTTTCTTTTGTTTTTTTACGTTGATGTTTTTACTGCTGATGCAATTCCTGATCCTCAACATCGACAATCTCATCGGGAAAGACATTCCCCTACAGGTCATTATCGAACTCATTCTCACCAACCTGGCTTACATGGTGGTTCTTGCCGCTCCCATGGCCGTTTTAGTTGCTACCCTGATGGCTTTTGGCAAGTTCTCAGAACTCAACGAACTCACCGCCCTTCGGGCTTCAGGCGTTAACCCTTTTCAGATCATGAAGCCGGTACTGATCACCTCTGTTTTACTTTTTGTGGGATTGGCCTGGTTCTCAAATAGCGTTTTACCGGAAGCCAACCAAAAAGCCCGCTCCCTGTTTATTGATATTCGATTGAAAAAGCCTGGATTTGAGTTGAAACCAAATACCTTTTACGATGGTATTGAAGGCTACACCTTTTTGGTGGAACGTATAGATGGCGAAACAGACAGCCTCTACAATATCACTCTATTTCAAAAACCGGTAGATAATAAAAACCGGGCCTACATAATGGCTGAAAGTGGAATCCTTGAAAGTAAAGGAGAGCAAGCACTTTCCCTTCACCTTATAAATGGAAAAAGCCTGGAATTTACACGAACCTCCAGTCGCACCGATAACTTTGTGGAGCGGAATTCATTCCGCAAACACATTATGACACTGGACATTTCTGACCTGGCTTTTATGCGATCAGATCCTGAAAACCGAAACCGTAGCGACCGAACCATGAGCTCCCGGGCCATGATGGCCGTTGTAGATTCTCTGGTTACTGAAATTGAAGGACAACGTGATTTCATGGGTAAAAACACCTCGCTGGTACCTACTGATGAATACAGTGGCCGTGAGTCTTTCTTCAATCCCAACCGCAATCTACCTGATTCTCTCGACCATATTGCAGCCATTGAAAGCCCCTACTTAGTTACCAACAACTTTGAGAAGGCAGAGATACAGCGCTTTTTCGTGCAGGAGTCGATCCGCCAGATGAAAGAATATCAAAGTCAGCTTGAATCGGTATATGCAAATATCGAATGGCGGCAGAAACGCATTGCCCGGTACCTGGTAGAAATTCACAAAAAACTCTCTATTCCATTTGCCTGTGTGGTTTTTATATTGTTTGGGGCACCGGTAGGTATTATGACCAAAAAAGGAAATTTCGGCTTTGCCGCCCTTATTTCCACCGTAGTGCTCACTTTTTACTGGGTCTCTTTGATTCAGGGCGAGAAACTTGCTGACCGGCTTTTCATTTCTCCATTTTGGGGAATGTGGACCTTTAACATCATACTGACTATTGCGGGGATCTTCCTGATTCTTCGCCTGACCTTTGACCTGCGCATACCAAACCCATTCCGTAAACGTGACCAATAGATTCGACCGCTACATATTCTTCCGAATGCTCGGCATCACGCTGTTTGTGTTGGTGATGCTGATCTTCATCTTTATTATGGTGGATTTTTCCGAGAACAGCGATGATTTTGCTGATCAAGGCGCAACTATGGCCGAGATCTTCAATCGCTACTACCTCAACTACATCCCTGAGATGACGCGGCTTGTGCTTCCGGTGGCAATTTTTGTAGCCTGCCTGTTTCTAACCGGTCAGCTGGCCGACCGACTCGAGATCACCGCCCTGAAAGCCGCAGGAGTTAGTTTATACCGTTTGATAGTCCCCTTCATCACCTTTGCGCTGATCAGTGCCATTTCCATCAGCCTGCTGGATGCCTTCGTGATACCAACGTCCAATGCCGAGCGCATTGCTTTTGAAGAAGAATACCTGCACGATAAATCAGAGAGTATTGACCGGAGTGATATTTACCGGCAGCCATCCCCAAACACCAAACTTCAGGTCAATTATTTTGACAAGAATAAAGAGATCGCTTACCGCATCCGGCTTATTGAATCCGAAGACCGGCAGGTCACAAAAAGCACCTCAGCCAATCGCATGCGGTGGATCGACTCAACCCAAAGCTGGCGGCTTGAGAATGTTACGGAGCAGGTGTTCACAAAAACAGGGTTCACAGAAAAAGAATATCGTGAAAAAGACACCGTACTCAACGTTTTTCCCCGAGACCTGGCCCGTACTACTTCCGATATCTACCAGCTAACCTACCCCGAAGCGGTAGATTACATTGAGTCGATAGAACGAAGTGGTGCAGGTGGAATCGAAATTCCACAGGTGCAGTTCTTTGGAAGGCTGGCGTATCCTTTTTCCATCATCGTGGTTACCATCGTGGGATTTGCATTTGCCAGTGTAAGAAGACGTGGCGGAAAAGGTGCCTACCTGGCAGCCGGACTCACCATCAGTTTCCTCTATCTTGCATTCATGAAGATCATTGAGCCTTTTGGCTATTATGGAACCTTATCCCCTATCGTAGCCGCAACTCTTCCTCATATTTTCTTCTTTTTGGTGGGTATTGGATTACTTCTTCAGGCCAAGAAATAATTTGGGCACATTTAGCTCCGATGCAGAGCGCAGGAACGAGGAAAAAATACGGCGACGCAGGCAGAGCGAGTTCCAGCTTATCCCAATTATCTATACTTAAACAAAAAAACGGCTCAGCGAGCCGTTCTACAATACTTCAAGATTCTTTATTCAATATTGAATGTTCAATGTTCTCACGCTTCCGGCTTGGGGCCGCGATACATGTGCATGTCCACTTTGTCGTTATTGCTGGAATTGATGGTTCCGTGCTCGCTCTCAAACTTGGAAATATTGTCGTGCAGTGCACTAGCCAGGCGTTTGGCGTGATCAGGAGTAAGTATCATTCGCTTCACTACCTTGGCTTTGGGAACACCCGGCATTACAGCAATAAAATCGAGAATAAACTCTGATGGAGAATGCGTGATCATCACCAGGTTGGAATAGGTTCCCGTGGCCTCATCTTCTTTCAGTTCAATTTCCATTTGTCCGGGATTCATCGTCTGATCTTTCTTCGCCATAACTTGATTGCCTATGTATTATTTAGTGTTGATCCGATTTACTCTTCCAGGAAACCTTGCTCTTTCATCCACTCATCATTGTACACCTTGTGGATATATCGGGTTCCGCTGTCAGGCATTATAATAACCATTATATCATCCTTTCCTAAAGGATTTTCCTCGATGTACTTCAAAGCGCCCTGCGTTGCGGCCCCACAAGACCATCCCAGCAACAACCCTTCTTCGCGGGCCAATCTCCGGGTTACGATCGCAGAATCTTTGTCATTGACCTGTATCACATCGTCGATCCAGTCAAATTCTATGGTTTCCGGGATGATGTCCTCACCAATACCTTCCGTCATATAGGGTTTGATCTCATTCTTATCAAACTCCCCTGTTTCAAAATATTTTTTATACACCGAGCCCACACTGTCAATCCCGATCACTTTGATCTCCGGGTTCTTCTCCTTCAGGAATTTGCCAACACCTGAGATCGTACCACCGGTTCCCATTCCCGCTACATAATGGGTAATCTTGCCTTCCGTCTGCTCCCAGATCTCCGGTCCGGTCGTTTCATAATGAGCCACAAGATTACTCTTATTGTCATACTGATTGGGATAGTAAGAGTTCTCGATCTCATTACTCAGTCGCTTTGCCACCGAATAATAACTGTCGGGATGATCCGCTTCCACGTTGGTTGGACAAACGATCACTTCAGCACCTAAAGCTTTCAGCAGATCTACTTTAGTTTTGCTCTGTTTGTCGGTGGTAGTGAAAATACATTTGTAACCACGATTGACCGCAACCAGTGCCAATCCCATTCCGGTGTTACCTGAAGTTCCCTCAATGATCGTTCCGCCGGGCTTCAGCAGGCCTTTTTCCTCCGCATCATCGATCATTTTGATGGCAATTCGGTCTTTAATACTGTGGCCGGGATTGAAATATTCAACCTTCGCCAACAGCGTCCCGTCCGAATTTCCGTTAACGTGATTTAGCTTGATGAGCGGGGTATTACCCACCGTTTCCAGAATGGAATTATGATACATGAATTTTTCTGTGTTGATGATTACTCTTTTGAAGGCTCAAAACTAAGAAAATATTTTCGCAAGCACCCGTTCATATTTCGCAAAGTTTTTATTGACGCTTATTTCGAGATATCCTCATTTCGAACCTCAGGTCTCAAAATACTAGTGTCGTGGCAATAAAAATTTGTCAGTTAGATAGCAGCGAATTACTTAGCCATTCCTTTTTCGAATAAGGTATAACGGTGATAAGGAACACACCATCCATCACCCCGTTTCTCACTTTCATTACCCAAAAATCGAGTTTCCAGGAAACGGAAAGATGGATTAGATGCTATAGCTCCATCCTTCGGCTCAGCTGAAACAGGTGTAAAAATGCAAAGCTTGTAAATTCGATTTTAAACTCATCGCATTAACGCTTATTTTGATGGCGAAAGAAATTAACCCTATCTCATTTCATGTTCATACATCAGCAAAAACCCAAAGACTTTGACTGCGGCTATAATCTCGACCTTATGATCGCCGCCCTTCCCCGAATCGAAGACACCGACGAGCGCGTGATGTACGCCAAGCGCGTGGTGGGACTCATCAAACAAAGTCACCCAACCTGGGTAGATAAAAACGGTAAAAGTGAAGCCGCCTGGGAGCATTTTTTCAAACTCGCCGAATACAATCCCGACGAACACGGCATTCACAACCCATATTCCTCCGGCAGCGACGATGACGCGGAATAGTAGCTGAGTAGCATTCCTATTCGTCTAAAGCTGCATGAAAGGCCCATTTCGGGGCAAACCTTCCCGACTCTCTGATATCCGAGGCTTAGGTCATTATATGTAGCCCCTGTTTCTTGGATCACGATAAAACACAAGCCGACCCAACAAATGCTTCGGTTAGCAGCATTTTAAAAAGCATTTTCTCCTTTCTGTACTCATTACCTCATTCACTCCCTTCCAAAACATAAAAAGGAATTAAAATTAGTTTAACATTGCTGTAATTATCCGTACTTTCATTTTAGATTGAAAATTAAATTTTGCAGCTATATGGATTCAGAGAATCCCGTGTTAGATAAAGTTAGAACTTGTTTTCAGGAACAGATTTCCGGCTTGGCATTGCAGCAGGCTATTAAATTTGTAGCTAACCAAGAGAATGACTACCAATTTTTATCTTTCTCCATCGAAATACCAAGTGTAGATGCCCTTGCTGTTTTAGAACAGTTTTCAGAATCAACCTTTCAATATTTTTGGGAGAAACCTGCTTCTGACTTTTCCATAGCTGCCGGCGGATCCCTTCAGCGTATTCAAACTACCGGAAAAGAACGTTTCCGTAATGCCTCTGATGCCGGGAAGGAATTACTATCTAATGTCTATCACCTCAGCAAGCTCAAGCATCCGCATGCCTCAGTTCATTTATTGGGTGGCTTCTCTTTCTTTGATCATAATGTGGGCAAAGAATGGCGAAACTTTGGCGCCGGATCTTTCAATCTTCCGGAATGGGTTTTGGTTAAGCAAGGTGATTTCACGATCCTGACGATCACCAACAGAATTGAAAATGACATTTCGTTAGAAGATACCTACAGGAAATTCACCTCTACCCTCGATCACCTTGACTCTATCTGTGATGCAGGCACATATCAGTTAGACTACCCGGAATCCTATCCAACTAAAGTGGAAACACCGGGCACTGATTCTCCGGAATTTAAACAGTGGACGCATTCAGTAGAAAGTGCCACAGATCTTATCAACCAGGGAGAGTTCAAAAAGATCGTGCTTGCCCGGGAGCTCAACGTGAAGCTGCAATATCCCGTTTCCGGCACGCGTTTGCTGAATTATCTCCGTACCCAATATCCTGATTGTTACTCATTTTTGATCAGTCAGGATGGCGAAACGGCTTTTGTGGGAAGTACCCCCGAGCGACTTGCCTCATTTCATGACCGCGAAGTTCTTACAGAGGGATTGGCCGGAAGTATATCTCGCGGAAAAACAGCTTCCGAAGATGCCGTACTGGAATACGAACTCCTTCACAGCCAAAAAGACCTGAGCGAACACGCATTTGTGCTGGATGCCATCGAAGAAAACCTGCACCGCTTTTCCGATGTGTATGAACATCCGGAAGCACCGGGCATAAAAAAATTATCCAACGTTCAGCATCTGTACACTCCGGTTCACGCCAAGATAAAAGAAGGCGTTTCGCGGACAGAAGTACTTTCAAAACTGCATCCCACTCCTGCTGTCGGTGGATATCCGCGTGAAGCAGCTATGCCCTATATCAATAAACTCGAGCATTTTGACCGGGGTTGGTATGCCGGTCCCATCGGATGGATCAATGCCTATGGAGAAGGGGAATTTGTAGTGGCCATCCGCAGCGGATTAATAAATAATAATGAAGTGCGATTTTTCGCAGGATGTGGTATTGTTGAGGACTCAAATCCTAAAAAAGAATGGGATGAAACGAATTTAAAATTCATCCCGATGTTAACCGCGTTGGAACATGCCCGAAAATGAACCTCAGAATCTCGCCTTTCACTGGAGTACAGAATTTGTCCGTGCCTTATTTGAAGAAGGCGTCGAACATGCCGTCATTTCCCCGGGCTCTCGATCCACGGCCCTCACCTTAGCTTTTTCGGCTCACTCCGGATTTAAAAAACACATTGCTATTGACGAGCGCTCGGCCGCTTTTTTTGCCCTTGGATTAGCCAAATCGAGTGGAAAGCCAACCGTATTGGTTTGTACATCGGGCACGGCCCTGGCTAATTATTTTCCGGCTGTAATTGAGGCTTCTCAATCCGGAATCCCTCTTATTATCTTAAGTGCCGATCGTCCCGCTCACTATCGCGGACTAGGCGCTTCCCAAACCATCGATCAGCTAAAGATATTTGGAAACTACCCGGTATTTTTTCACGAAGTTGGAGAACCCGATCTGCATAAACGCAGTTTAAAACGACTTCGACTGGCTGCAATTCAATCCGTTCAGCTGTCTGTAAAAAAAGCTGGCGTAGCGCACTTAAACTTTCCGTTTTCCAAACCCTTTGAACCTGATTCTAAGTTTCTTAAGCAGGTTGAATTTGAAAATGAGAAGCAATCCCGTTTACCTTCTCCAAAGTACCAAATCACCAAAGAACCTTTAGAACTTGGAGAAACTTTTTGGTCGGATGTTATCTCAGCTGAGAAGCCCTTGATCATGGTTGGTCCGGCTTCGCCATTTCACCAACTGAACTTTGTAACTTCGCTTGCCCGCGTTCTGGATGCTCCTGTTTTGGCTGAACCGGGCTCCCAAATCCCATCTTCACGGCATACCATTCAGGGTTTTGATGGGTTTCTGCGAAATTCTGAGAACGGAGACGAATTGAAAGCAGACCTGATCTTACGCTTTGGAATGCAGCCTGTGAGCAAAGCCCTCAACAACTACCTGGATACGCACGATAATATAATGCAGATCTGCTTTATGCATCCCGAGCAGTGGACCGATGGCAGCTTGTCTTCCCATAAACAAATATTGCTAAATGGTGAACTCAAGATCCCGGAAGTGACGGGTGCCGCTGATAAAGAATGGATCAAAACCTGGCGAAAAGTTGAGAAGGATTTCCGGAAATTTCGGGAGCAGCAGCTTCATCCATCAGCCCCTATCACTGACGGCTATGTATTTTCAAAGATCACCGAAACGCAGCCTAAGAAGAGTTTTGTGATGCTGTCGAATTCTTTTCCTGTGCGGGATATGTCCCTTTTTGGAGAATTTGATGGTAAGGAGATCTACGTGAATCGTGGTACGGCCGGCATTGATGGCATCACTTCAACGGCCATCGGACTGAGTGTGAAAACCAACAAATCCGGATTTTTGATGATCGGGGACATCGCTTTTTTGCATGATTCCAATGGGCTTTTACTGGCCGATCAGGTTTCCCAGCCATTGGTTATTGTAGTGTTGAACAATGGCGGCGGAACCATTTTCCGGATGTTGCCGGTGCATCAGATCAAGGAAAAATACACCCCCTATTTCGAAACTCCACAGCGGACCAAGATCGCTGCTCTTTGCCGGGCTCACAACCTCGACCATACCCTCGTTTCAAAACCGGAGCAAATTATTCCTACCTTTGACAAACTGATTGAAAAGAACGGCGTGCACGTTATGGAATGCATGACCGGAGCCGACGAGTCGATGGAGCTTCGCCACGCCTTATGGAACTTTAAGTTCAACAAGAACTCATGAACATTCGCGTACGCGGAATTTCGTATCACTTCGAAGTGCATCAGGAAAAGGAAACCCTACCCAATCTTGTACTCCTTCATGGATTTATGGGAAGTGGAGAGAATTTTACACACCTTATCCCTGAGCTGAAAGCATTTTGCAATCCCATCACGATCGACCTGCTGGGACATGGAAAAACCGAAGGAGCTGAACTTCACTATCGTTTTTCAACCAAAGAACAAGTGGCCGATGTCACCAAACTCATCAGCGAGCAGTTACAAATTCCGGTCTATTTATATGGATATAGTATGGGGGGACGTTTAGCACTCCAACTGGCTCTCCATCGTCCGGATCTGTATCGAGGGTTGATAATGGAAAGCGCCACTTTTGGTATTGAAGGCGAAACCGAACGCCAAGCCCGACAATCGCTGGATGCACGTCGCTCAGATGCCATTACAGGAAATTTTGAAGGGTTTCTGGAAGACTGGAAGAACATGCCGCTTTTTGATTCTTCCAATGCTGATCCTGAATTATTAGCGAAAACCGAACGCATTCAGCAGGAACAGAATCCATTTTGGCTGGCTAACAGTTTACAGGGATTTGGAACCGGGACTATGCCTTGTGTAAGGGATCGCTTAAAAGAATTAAAAATTCCCGTTCAACTTATTGTGGGTGAAAGGGATTCAAAATTCGTGCACATCAACCGGCAAATGGAGAAGGAAATCCCGGATGCTGAACTTCAGGTTGTGAAAGAGGCGGGCCATCGTGTGCATTTGGATAGCCCGAAGGCTTTGAACTCACTGCTGCATGCATATTTAAAAATAAGCTGATCATACAGCGACGTCGGAGCTTCATTTTATCAAGTATTAAACCTGACAGATTTTTACCGTACACTCGTTCCCAAACTCCGGCATGGTAACACAAACCAAGAAGGTCCCGCTTCATTTTCTTAAGTTTTATATCTAACAGGTTTTTACCTTCAGGTAAATCTATTTCACCCAACAACAAAAGTTCATGAACTGGCAAACTGTAAAAGACTACGAAGACATCACCTATAAAAAATCCAACGGCGTGGCGAGAGTTGCATTCAACCGTCCGGAAATTCGAAATGCATTTCGCCCAAAAACCGTGTTTGAATTGTATGAAGCACTCAGTGATGCCAAAGAAGACAACGATATTGGCGTGGTACTTTTGAGCGGTGAAGGTCCCTCTCCCAAAGATGGGAAATGGGCCTTTTGCTCCGGCGGTGACCAAAACGTGCGTTCCAAAACCGGGTACAAAGCCGATGACGGGATCGCCCGGCTGAATATCCTGGAAGTGCAAAGGCTCATACGGTTCATGCCCAAAGTAGTGATCGCTGTAGTTCCCGGCTGGGCTGTGGGTGGCGGGCACAGTCTGCACGTAGTTTGTGACCTGACGTTAGCCAGTAAAGAACACGCCATCTTCAAACAAACCGATACCGATGTGGCCAGTTTTGATGGTGGATTTGGTTCAGCGTTGCTTGCCCGCCAGGTAGGACAAAAACGAGCTCGTGAGATCTTCTTCCTCGGTGCCAATTATTCCGCACAAGAAGCTTTTGAGATGGGCATGGTGAATAAAGTAGTTCCGCACGAAAAGCTCGAAGAAACCGCTTATGAATGGGCGCAAGAGATCCTAACCAAAAGTCCAACCGCTACCAAAATGGCAAAATTTGCCCTTAACGCTATTGATGACGGCATGGTGGGACAGCAAATATTTGCCGGTGAAGCAACGAGGTTAGCCTACATGACCGACGAAGCTGAAGAAGGCCGCAATGCCTTCCTCGAAAAACGTAAGCCGAACTGGGACAAATTTGACCGGTCGCCTTCGTAGTTTTGAGGCTGACCCTCAACAATCTGTTCGGCAACAGAGCTAATGCAACGAAAATCACTAACGAACTCAACTAGCCATGGAAATCCAACACGAATCGACTGATACCAAAGGCACTTTTTTCATTGAAAAAGATGGAAAACGCATTGCCGAGATGACCTACTCTAAAGCCGGCACTGATAAGATCATCATCGATCACACCGAAGCCGATGAAGCATATCGCGGAGAAGGTCTTGCCAAAAAGCTGGTTTTTCATGGCGTAGAATTTGCCCGGGAGAATGAGTTAAAAGTGCTCCCGCTCTGTCCTTATGCAAAATCGGTTATTCAGAGAAATGAAGAACTTCAGGATGTCCTTTAAAAAACATAAGCCCCATCAAGTACATGATGAGGCTTAAGCGAAAGACCGTTTATCGCTTCCTTCTTTACATTGATTCAAAACCACCGGCGCCAGACATCATCGCGCCCATAAATAGCACGATAAACACAAAATAAAGCGCGATACCGATCACATATAGAATCAGCATTCCCCGTGCCCAGTTTTTCTTGTTTGGGTTGATGTTATCACTGAATGCCCATATCAATAGCATCACAATACCGATCAGTGGAATCACAGAAATGATGAGTGATATAACCCAGTCTTTTAAACTCAATACCGGTGCAGTTTCCCCTTCTAATGTATTCATTTGTACCTCTGTTTTTGTTATTTGTTAAAAACAGAATATGTACAAAAGGCATTTCTACATCAAACAAAATTTGAAGGCTGATATCCCAACAGCAAAAGTGCTGAAATTATTTGTTATTGCAGTGAAATATTGATCTGCGTCTCTTCCCCTTCTACTGAAAAGGAGGCATCTTCCCACGAGGCCGGACCAAAGCGTCCGCGAGCATTATTTGAGAACCCATAGGCTTCTTTGGGGATGCCCAGCAGATTCGTATCTAACTCTCCATTGGTGTTTTTATCGTGGTAAATGGCGATGGCGTAATCCCCATAAGGAAGAGAATCATTGCTCCATGTCAGGGTCTTTTCATCTACCGATAACACTACTGCATGAATTGGTTCTTCTTTACTGTCATACTTTTCCCGGCTGTCAAAGATCGCCACACGGACTTCCCCTTTAACTTCAGGAATAGCTTCTATCACCAGCTTAAAGTTGGATGTGAGGGACTCTCTTTCCGGGTAGGAAATCTCTTGAGACTGTATATTTGTTGCCATCAAAAAGACAAAACAACAGGTGACTATAAATTTCATAAAAGATTTAAGATTCTGAAGGATATTGATTTACGCTTTTTCCGTATTCCCTTAAAGCTCATTCAGGTCAAAATAGTTTCATACCGTTGTCTACTTTTTTATCTGGAACGGCCAGCACTACCTTGCCGCCTGAATCCGGAAAGCCGGTTACCAGACACTCCGACATAAACGGCCCGATCTGCTTGGGCGGAAAGTTTACAACTGCTATAACCTGCTTCCCTTTCAGTTGTTGCGCAGTATAATGATCTGTTATCTGTGCTGATGATTTCTTGATCCCAACTTCCTCCCCAAAATCGATGGTGAGTTTAAAAGCTGGCTTTCGGGCTTCGGGAAATTCTTCTGCTTTGATGATGGTTCCGGTTCGCAGTTCTACCTGTTCAAAGTCACTCCAGTTTATTTGCTTCATTCTTTTTTTGTGAAAACTAAAAAACCCCGCCTTCTTTGGAAAGCGGGGTTTGTGATGAAATCGTATTCTACTAAGATCGCATTTATTTGATCAGCGTCATGGCCCGAACTTCTACGGCTCCTGCATATTGCAACTTGTAGTAGTAGATGCCACTTGAAAAATTAGATGCATTGAAGGCAGCAGTATATTCTCCGGCCGCTTTGCGTCCTTGTGCAAGGGTAGCTACTTTATTTCCAAGTACATTAAATACTTCCAGGCTTACTTCACCCGCATTCGGAATGCTGTAACTAATCTGCGTGGTTGGGTTAAAGGGATTCGGATAGTTCTGAGACAGTTTAAAGCCCTGTACCTGTTCGTTCTGCGTTTCATTAGATACCGCAGCTCCATATGTGTAATTGGTACGATAAACGGCTTCCCAATCAAGTCCCATATTCCGTTCCTCTACAATCTGCGTGATCTGTCCGTCGCTGTAGTTTATCAAACGGTTTTCTTCTCCGAACCACTCTCCATCATAAGTTTCAAATAACTCTTCGGTAACAACGCCTTCTTCCAGAGTCAATGTTGTGCGCGAGTATGGAGTCCATTCCTCATCATCGTACCAGTATTCATCGTTATACACTTCTACAAAAATGAATTCATTCATGAAATTTTTGAGGTACATATCAATACTTGCATCTGAATATACATAGCGATCAATGTAGCCTTCCTCCTCTGAATCGTAATATTCAACGAAATCATCCCCCCGATTGGCGAAATAGCCGGTTGCATAAACCGTTTCCGTAGGTTCAGAAGTATCGTACTCTGTCATTCGAGCTGAATCATCATTGATGTAATTGAACTCTGTGCGACTTGAGAATTCTTCATCTGTATAAATTTCATAGAATAGTACAGAATCAAGTCTGCCGGTTTCCACATTGGCATAATGAAAGGTTTGCCCAATTTCACCTTCTCCAAAATCAAGACTCAGGCTTAAAGGATATCCGTTTGCACTCATTTCATAAGTCTGTGTGCCCGATTCCATCCAGGTACCTTCATCGTTGTACTCAAAGTGAACAGTGATGGTATTTCGGTCGGTGCTGTATTCATAGGTAGCTCTTTCCTCGTCCAGCCAATCGCCCCCATCATTATACTGTTCCACCCATTCTTTGATATCATTATCAGTCATAGACTTCAAAGCTGAAAATGACGGTAATCGCATTTTCATAAATTTATTACTCTTCATGAGAGTTGTTTGTTTTTGGAGCCCTTCCGATTCATTAATACTGAACCTGTTTTGAGCCTCCGCAAACGAAAAAGTAAAAGAGCACATCAAAATTGCTATAAGCGTTGTTTTAGTACCTGATTTCATAGTTTTTTTCCTGTTAACGTGAATGTGAATCTTTATTCGAACTTAGAAAGGGAGATCGTCTTTAAAGCTTGTTCTCATCATTTCTTTTGTACCCATTTCTAATTATAAAATTGAACTTACACACAAAAAAAGTATTCAAAAAATTAAATCTTGATCCAACAAAAAAACCCTGCTCAGAAAGCAGGGTTTTTGGAAATCGATAAGTGAGTAAAGTACTTTTTTAAGAAACTGTATTCACCGTTTTTATGATCCGTGCAGCCACTTTATAAGGATCTGCATTAGAAGCCGGACGACGATCTTCCAATCGTCCTTTCCAGCCATCATCAATGGTATTCACCGGAATACGGATAGAAGCACCACGATCAGATACACCGTAGCTAAATTTGTCTATCGACTGAGTTTCGTGCTTACCGGTAAGGCGCTGATCGTTGTCTGCGCCGTACACTTCAATATGCTCCTGAATGAAATTTCCAAAAGCTTCACAAACTTCAGTCATATATTTTTCGCCGCCTTCGTCTCTCATCTTACCATTAGAGAAGTTGGCATGCATTCCTGAACCATTCCAGTCGGTATCACCCAGTGGTTTTGGATGCCAGTCAATGATCAGGCCATATTTCTCAGCTGTACGTTCTATAAGATAACGACCGATCCAGATCTCATCGCCGGCACGGTGTGCACCTTTGGCGAAGATCTGAAATTCCCACTGACCTGCAGCTACCTCAGCATTAATGCCTTCCAGGTTCAACCCTGCATCGAGGCAGAGGTCTAAATGCTCTTCAATGATATCACGTCCGTAAGCACGATTACCTCCCACTCCGCAGTAATAAGGACCTTGTGGTGCCGGATATCCATTTTCAGGGAAACCCAGCGGGCGACCTGTTTCTGGATCAACAATAAAATACTCTTGCTCAAAACCGAACCAAAAATCTTCGTTCTCGGCATCAATAGTTGCGCGGCCATTCGTCTCATGCGGGGTGCCGTCTGCATTCAGTACCTCGGTCATAACCAGGTACCCGTTAATTCTGTCGGGATCTTCAAAAATAGCTACGGGTTTCAACAAACAGTCAGAAGAACCTCCTTTAGCCTGGTTGGTTGAACTCCCATCGAAATTCCAGATCGGGCAATCTTTTAATTTGCCGCTAAAATCGTGAAGCACTTTAGTCTTGCTTCTTAAGGTTTGTGTTGGCTCTGATCCATCAAGCCAAATGTATTCGAGTTTTGAGTGCGCCATAGGATAAAAATATTGTTTGGTGATTAGGAAATTGACAGGCAAAATATAATGCACTTTTTAAGAAATACACAAATTATTTAGTTATTTATTTATCCATAATTAAATTAAATAGCTAAATTGGTATTTATATTTAATTATTTAACCTGCAACCGCTTCCAATGTCTATCTTACTTAATAAATTTTTCTTTACCCCCGCCTTCACTTCATTTTTTAAGCCAAGGCTAAATCGCTTATCTTTGGGAAGTAAGTTATCCACATAAAAAATTAATCATTTTACTTTTGAGCACTTCAAAAACCAAGCTATGGATCGAAGCCGCACGCCCACAAACCTTAGCCGCAGCATTGGTACCTGTTTTAGTGGGAGCTGCTCTTGCTTTTCAGGTACATGGGTTAAACTGGATCAATACAACAGTCGCCCTGATCTGTGCCACTCTTATTCAAATAGGCACTAACTTCGCCAACGATTATTTCGATTTTATGAAGGGCTCTGATACCGATGAACGCATTGGTTTCCGAAGAGCAACAGCTACCGGACTGATCTCTCCCGAGACCATGAAGAATGCTACCATCCTCACAATGGGGCTGGCTTTTCTGACAGGACTCTATCTCGTTTGGGTGGGCGGATGGATCATTCTGGCCATTGGCTTACTTTCTTTGTTATTCGGAGTGCTGTATACCGGCGGACCTTTTCCTTTGGGCTACAACGGCCTTGGGGATGTTTTTGTGTTCATCTTTTTTGGGATCGTCGCAGTTATGACTACCTATTATGTAAATACACTGCAGTGGTCGGAAGCTTCCTTCTGGGCTTCTCTTGCCATCGGAGGATTGTGCGTGAACATTCTTGTAGTAAATAACCTTAGAGACGTTGAGCAAGACAAGAAATCCGGAAAAAGAACCCTCGGCGTTCTGTTTGGGGAATTAGCGCTGAAGGTCGAATACCTGCTGATGATACTTTTGGCCTTTGCCATACCACCTCACTTTTTTGTTCAATTGGATTTCAACTTATGGATCTTTCTCCCATTTTTATCCCTGCCTATGGCTGCATTTTTAGCGTATAAGATCTGGACGGAAACTGATAAAAAGAACCTAAACCTGATGCTGGAACGTACGGCTCAATTCATGGTTCTGTTCGGTGTACTTTTCTCCATTGGCATAATCCTGAATTAATGCTTCACATTTTCTCATATCAACTTCCTTTCAAAAAGCCATTTAAGACTGCCGGGGAGACCTTCAGTCATCGGGAAGGACTTATTTTGGAATATTCAGAAAATGGGATCGAAGCATTTGGAGAAGTAGCCCCACTGCCCGGTTTTTCTGAAGAAACGATAGATCAGGTTCGGGAAGTTTTGATCATGAATCGTGAGCATCTGGAACAGGCTTTGCGTGACGAAGGAGCCACCGAATTCATCGCCCTGCTCGAAAAAATTCATCAATTCCCTTCCCTTAGTTTTGGATTGGACACCCTATATCATGACTTACAAGCCAAAAGAAAAGGAGTCTCTCTGCCCGCGTTCCTCTTCAATACATATTCCAAAACCATCCGTACCAACGCCGTTATAGCTATTCAGCAAAAGGAAAAAAGCTTGATTCAGGCTAACAAACTCATTGATGAAGGATATACGACGATCAAGCTTAAAGTGGGGCGGAATTTTGAGCAGGAAGTTGAAATACTGAAGGCGCTGCGATCTCAATTTCCAGAACTATCTATACGCATCGATGCCAATGAGGCCTGGAGCACAGATGAGGCTATACGGAATCTTAGTACCTTAGAATCGCTGGACATTGAATACTGCGAACAGCCCGTAGAGGCAGCCGATCTTCAGGGGTTGAAAAAAGTGACCGACACTGTTAACATAAATGTTGCAGCAGATGAATCTGTCAGGAACAAAAATGCGGTTGAAGAACTATTAGCAAACAAGGCTGCAGATCTTCTTATTATTAAACCTGCTCTAATGGGGACTTTTAAAAATATTTTTGTAACAAAACAGCTTGCTGATACTCATAATATTGAAGTCGTTTTCACTACTGCTATGGAATCAGCTGTTGGAAGAAGTGCAATTTTGGCTCTTACTTCGGGGTTGGCATCCCAGAGCAGAGCACAGGGACTTTCTACCGGTTCCTTGCTTAATGATGATATAACCCAAGACAAGTGGCTAGATGGATCAACAATTGAGATCCCTGAAAAACCGGGCCTTGGAATTACAGTACAAACCAATAAAATTAAGGAGTTGACCTAGATCCTATATGTTCAGATCACGCTTACATAGTTTTGAATTCAAGCGTAAAAACCAGCCTGATGTATTTCTTACATCTAAGGATGGCATGTACACGTATAGCGACTTAGAACGGTTTACCGGCTTCTTCAAAGATCTGGTTGAAGAAAAAGCGGATTCCCTGAAATGGCCGATTGCATTTATAGCGGAGTCCAGCGATCTGCTCATTTTTGCCATTGCAGCCTGTTGGAAACTGGGTGTTCCCTTCATTCCCATCAACCCAAAAGCCAAAGACAAGGAGTTACAGAAATACCTGAATGCCCTGAAACCGGCTCTCATTTTTTGTGATACCAGAAACCGTTCTCGTTTAGAGGGTGATAACGTCATCAAAATGGATGAGAACTTCTTCCTAAACTCTTTTACACACGATGTTCGGAATATTGACCTCCCCGATGAGGATAGCATCGAAGATGATCGAATTTTTGGGTATTTCTTCACCTCCGGCACCACCAGTAAACCCAAGATCGTTCCGCTCAAACGCCGGCAGATCAAAGCTGCAGCAAAATCTTCTGCTACAAACTTCAAACCTGATCCCAATCATTTTTGGCTGCTGTGTCTTCCATTAAATCACATTGGCGGGATCTCCATTATTCTGAGGTCCCTGTTCTACCACTCCGCCATTTACCGGATGGGAGTATTTGATGAGGAAATGATCAAAGAGTTTTTAGGGGAAAATCACCGATTCCAGGCAGCTTCCCTCGTGCCCACCATGCTAAAACGACTTTTGGATGACCCGCTTTTTAAAACACACCGGGAATTCAAATCCATTTTATTGGGTGGCGGTCCTATTTCCGGCGAACTCTTACGCACTTCTGCCGAGCGCGGTATTCCCATTGTATCGAGCTATGGGATGACCGAAACCTGTGCTCAGATCATCGCTAATCCTCTCCTTGCTCCCTCCGGAATGTACACTCCGCTAAAAAGCGTGGGCAAACCATTTCCACCAAACGAAATGCAGATCCGTGACGATAACGGAAGAGTGCTTGGAAAAAATCAGTCCGGAGCGCTGTGGCTACATGGTCCACAAGTTTTCGATGGATATTACTATTCCGAAGAAAATGAAGGCCGTTTTGATGATGAAGGTTGGTTTAACACTGGCGATTATGGCCACATTAATGGATTTGGGCATTTATTCATAGAGTCCCGGCGCACCGACCTTATTGTAACCGGCGGGGAAAATGTAAATCCCAATGAAGTGGAAGAAGCCATGCAGAAACTTTCCACTATCAAAGAAGCGGTGGTTATTGGAGTACCGGATGAAGAATGGGGCCAAAAAGTTACAGCGGTAGTGACCCTTAAAAATGGGAAGACACCGCTACTGGAAGAGATCAGGGAACAGCTGAAAAATTCACTTACCGATTTTAAGCTCCCAAAAGAGCTCAAGATCGTTCAGGATCTGCCTAAAACACCCACCGGCAAAGTCAAGAGATGGGAACTGATCAAGAAGTATCAGTAGTTACCGGCTATTCAGGTTCACCTAACCTGGAAAAGACGGTTGAGGATTCTTCAACTTAAATAAAATCTGCCGTCAGCTTACGATATCATTGTCAATAAGGGCGTAAAATCCTTAAACTTGGTCATGCAATGGATTCGAAGCACACTCACCATTTTAAAGAAAGATCTGCAGATCGAGCTGCGTACGCGCTTTGCCTTCAATATGGTATTGGCGTTTGTGGCAGCTTCTATGTTATTGGTGCTATTTACTCTGCGTGCCGACCAGCTTGAACCCGGCCCAAAATCCGGATTAGTTTGGATCATCATTCTTTTTGCAGCCCTTTCTGCTCTAAGCCGCAGTTTTATCTCCGAGACCGATAAACGCACCTTTGACTTGCTTCGCATTTACTCCAACGGAACTTCTGTATATTCCGGAAAGTTACTGTACAATTTCCTGTTTACGCTGTTGATCAATGTGGCTACTTTTGCTGCTTATATCTTTTTGATGGGATTACAGATCCATTCTTGGGCAGCATTCCTGAGTATGCTTTTTATAGGAACCGCAGGACTTTCGGGCGTTGCAACCATGACTGCCGCCGTGGTATCGCAGGCCGACCGTAAAGGAGCTATTTTTTCAGTATTAAGTATCCCGCTTTTTATGCCGTTGGTTTTACTTTTAGCAGATGTAAGCAAAACAGCTTTTGTAAGTGGCGGCGATACTTCTTTGAATAATGTAACCGCTCTCATCGGTTTTGCCGGAGTGACAATCACAGCCGGAATTTTACTTTTTGATTATATCTGGGAGGAATAATATACGTGGACATCAAGTTTGGAAATCGCAGAATTATTGGGCAGAAACGGGCCAAGGAACAGGTAGAACGCATGTTAGCATCTGAGCGGATCAGCCACGCCTATTTACTTTCCGGCCCGAGCGGAGTTGGTAAAACAGCTTTTGCACTGGCCCTGGCTGAAGCCATCAACGGTATTGATCACCTTTCTGATTTAGGGGAAAACAAATCCTCGAAAAAATCATCCTGGTTCACCCACCCTGATATTCACGTTTTTATCCCTATGCCAACTTCTGCCAAAATTGAAGAGCTGCGGGACCGACTGGAATTGCTTTCAAAAGATCCATACGAGATCATAGGGTTTTCCCAGCGGCCTTCACTGGATGATGACTCCTCCAAAAACCTGCAAGCCTTCTACCCGATCGATTATTTCAGGGATGATATTCGTCCTGTAACAAAACTCAAGCCAAATGAAGGAAATCGGGTGGTCGTCATTCTCACCCAGGTTGAAACCATGCGGAAAGAAACGGCCAATGCATTTCTTAAATTGTTGGAAGAACCTTCCGACCGACTGATGTTTATCCTCACCACAGAAAGCTATGAGAGCTTACTCCCCACCATCACTTCCCGATGTCAGCATATACCGCTGGGAGCTTTGAGAGCCAAAGAAGTGGAACAGGGTTTGATTGAAGTGGACGGATTAGAACCCGACGCAGCAGCCTACCTTGCCCGGGTTTCCAACGGAAATTACGCCATGACCCGCTTTTTTGATGTCAGCAAGCTGAAAGAAAACCGTGAATCGGTTGTGGAGTACATGCGGATGGCATTCAGTCAGGACGCGGCAAAGCTTTCAACCATCGTTCTGGATTGGCAAAGCTCGAACAATATTGAAGGCCTTATTGCCCTTACCAATTTAATTGAAATGTACATCCGCGACCTGATGGTATATCGGGAAACAAAGAACAAGTCGTTCATCACCAATATCGATCAGCTCGAGTCCATACAAAAATTTGTGGGAGCTTTAGATGATGCCCGACTCGAAGAAATGATCGATCATCTGGATAGCTATCGCCCAGCCTTGCAACAAAACGTGAATCCCAAGCTTATTTTCATTGTGCTTGCACTCCGATTTTCGAACCTGATGCGAGGCCTTGACCCCTACATTTCTGAACAAAGCACCTGGAACCATATACCTGCATTTGCTGAACTATGAGCGAACTTAAATTTCATAAAATGGAAGGAGCCGGCAACGATTTCGTTGTGATCGATAACCGGAAATATGGCTTATCATTGGAGAGGATCATCGACATCACCCCAAAACTGTGTGACCGTAAATTTGGCGTTGGTGGTGATGGTATTCTTGTGCTACAGCCCGCAAAACGTCCGGATGTAGACTTCACTATGATATACCGAAATGCCGACGGAAGCGATGCCGGAATGTGTGGAAATGGGGCCCGGTGTCTTGTTCAATATGCACACGAATTTGGTTTCAATGCCACTCAGACCTTCAGCGTACACGATAATATTTACGAGGCTGAGGTTCATTCTGACGGTTCTGTAAGTATTCACTTCCCCGTTCACGTTCAACCCAAAAAAAGAACCCTGAATGAGATTGAGTTCATTCAGGCCGATGCTGCAACCGAACATCTGATCACTTTTTGTGGCAGTGAAGACCTTGAAGACGAAAAAGAATTGGTGAAAACCGGAAGTGCCATTCGCTATCACAAAGATGTGAATCCGCCGGGAAGTAACGTCAACTTTGTTCATGCTGAGGAGGAAGAGATTATTTCGCTGCAAACCTATGAACGGGGTGTTGAAGATCTTACCCTGGCCTGTGGAACCGGTGCCCTTGCCGCTGCCATTGCAACACATTTTAACCAACAAAGCGGCCGCAAACATGCTACCTTTACTGTTCGCGTGAAAGGAGGAACGTTAAAGGCTTCCTTTGATTTTAATGCAGGTACCAACACCTACCATCAATTAATTTTAACCGGACCAGCTCATTTTGTTTTTGAAGGCATTTACAAGATCTAGATTATTCCCACTTATAGTTCTGTTAGCTTTTTTCGGAGGTTGTTCAGCTTCTGTATCCAACTCTTCCAATAATTATCAGACTTCCCAGAACTATATAAGCCGGTACCTTGTCCCCAATCAGCTGCCGGCTCCGCAATCTATAAAAAGTGTACAGCTCCATCGCAGAGGTAGTGTTAACCACCCTCCCATCATTCGGTTGGGTTCCTCCGAAAAACTGGTGCTTTCCTTCGATGAGCTCACCACCCTATCCGGACAATTTCGAATAACGTTTACCCATCACGACAAGAACTGGAATCCGAGCAATATCCCTCAGAATTGGTATCTGGAAAATATGCAGGAACTTATTTTAGGAGGCGGAAACAAGAATCAACTTTCGGATCCTGATTACTATCGTTATTCCATTTCTTTCCCAAATAATCAGCTCGATTTTCTGATCAGCGGAAATTACATGCTTCACGTTACCGATTTTAATTCCGGCACCCGCCTTTTTTCTCTGCCCTTTTTTGTGACTGAGGACGCCGGAGAAATAAGCTCGTGGGTTGAAACCAACTACAACGCAGGAGCACGATATGAAGCCCTTGACCGACCATTTAGTGAGTTTGTGTATCCTGATTTTATTGAGTTTCCGGAATTTGACCTTAGCTTTAAATTCGTGCAAAACCGTTTTTGGGGTGCTGCTAAAGAATCAGAAAATTACGACTTCTCTGAAGAAGACCGTGCCCAGTTCCACCTTTCCCGGGAAAATGCTTTTTACGCAAACTTCGATTTCATTGGGTTGAACCTGAATTCTTTCACACAAAACAATTCACAGATCATAGAATGGCGGCCTGAACTTCAGCCTCCTCTTGCTGTTCTCAGAGAAGATGTCCTCAACTTCACGGCAGCCCCAAGCACCGGCTGGGGTTCCAGCTATGGGAATCCTCATTCTTCTGCCGATGCACGATATGCAAACGTCCGTTTCCGGTTTGAGGATGGCGGGCAGTTATCAGCCAATCAGGGAGTTTATGTGGTGGGAGATTTTAATCAATGGCTACTTTCTGAGCAAAACAGACTGGAGTACAATGAATCTTCCGGATATTGGGAAACAACTTCACTGATAAAAGAAGGTACTTACACCTACAAATACGCGATTAAAAGCAGTGCATCAGAAATCGACGACCTTACCCTTAGTGATGCTATTACGCGCCGGCAACAGGAATATACAAGCTTTGTATACTATCAGGATCCTGATTACCGGTACCACAGATTGCTGCAGGCTCAGTCTTTTAGTTCTTCCGGAAATTAAATCCTTTTTTTAGAAATCAATTCCGATAGAGAAGTAGTGGATCGGAGTACTTCCGAAGCCATCCCGCTCATAAGGCCAGCCAATATCGTAACGGAAAGGAAGTCCCAGAAGAATCGTTCTGAAACCAAAACCTGCACTTAGCAGCAGGTCGCCTTCCAGATAAGAAACAGGCGTACCAAGCTGTTGTGGAACATTTGAGTCTACCGCTCTCACTCTATCGGTCTCGCGTTGTTGGGCTAGTCTGAAATCGAGGGAAGGATCATTGTTGATGCTGTTACCGTTTTCATCAATAATTTCATATTCCTGATTATTGCTCATGAAGTTGTAGTTGATCTCCTGTCCCCAAGCCGTTCCAAAATCAACAAAGGCGGCACCTGTGATGTTATAAAATGGTAAGATCGGCAGGGCTCCGGGCACAACAGCTGCAAACAGTGGAAATCGGAACTCTGCATTGATCAAAGTGAAATTACTTCCGTACAGACTGTTGTACGCATAACCACGTACCGGAAGCGCCGGCACCGTGAAGAAGCTATCCGTGAGTCGGTCAAATGAAAGACCGTTGTCGCTATATCTCTGATTGATCCAGCCCAGTCTTCCTCCCATAAAATAAGTTTGTTTGTCAGGTCCTACAGAAACGGCGCCGGAGCCTCTGAAGGCAAGCGCGTATTGGCTCGATCCCAAACTATAATATTGACGGAAATCACCTAATACAGAGGCAAAAGCCGGAGCATTATCTCCAACTCCCGGACTCCCGGAAAATCCGATCGAGTATCTGCGTCCAGATTGAGGAGTCAGAAATCCCGGAATAGTTTGGTCGTTGGTAAAAATAAGTTCAGGATACAGGAATATACTTCTCTGATTCTCTGACTCATTTCCCATAGACGGACCAGAAAAGAAGGTGTTTACGCTGCTGTAGTCTCGGGTAATGCCAAGCGTGGTAAAACTGAAATCAATTCGTTTGAATTTATTGAATGGATACTGTGCATTTAAGGATCCACCAAAGGTTCTGAACCGAAGCAGATCTCCGAAAATAGTCTGGTATTTACGGGATGTATGGAAGTACGAGACAAACCAGTTGGTACGATTTTTCAGGTATCCATACTGAATTGAATAATCACTGTTTCTCAGATCGGTGACAAAATTGGTTCCCAGTGAGATCTGATGATCTCCAAGCAAGTCGCTTATAATGAATTGAGTTTGAGCCGACGATCCATACGTTGAAGCCACAAAGGTGGGATTGTAAGCAATATCAGTGGAGAACTTCAATCGGTAATCCTTGGGCTGATACCGACCGTCTTCCGTGACATTATTTTCGGGACTAAAGCTCTGCAGATCTTCCAGGTTCAGGGTAGTATCTTCGATCACTTCGGTACTGAATACGTAGTTACGAAAGTCAATTTCTTCTGTTTCCTGTGGAGTCTGTTCGGTGGTGTCTTGCTCCACACCTGCCCCTTCTTCTTGCACTTCCGGGTCTTCCATATTATCTAACAAAGTGGTATCAGCTTCAACCGGCATCAAGCCGCCGGCATACATTTCACGAACTATTTGAGTAGCTGGAACCCGCTCAGAAAGAGGCTCTGAAGCTCGTCGTTGCGCCCAGTAGTTCTTGCTTAGTGGTTCATTCTTCTTACGATTGAAGGGAGACCGTAGTACGAAAATGTCGAGGTATCCTTCATTGATCGAGTTAAAAGCAAGCCGGGAACCATCGGCACTGATCGACATTTGTGAAATCCCTGTCTGTAAATTTGTTAACGGGGTGGTTGTACGTGTATTAAGATCAAACTGATACACATTCTGAATGCCATTCTCATCAGAAATATAAATTAGGCGGCCATCACGGGTTGTTTTAGGTGATGTTTCTTTCCATGGCGTATTCGTCAACCGGGTGGCGCTCCGGGAATCAACATTCACCCGATAGATATCGGTTTGATACATCGACTCACTACCTAGCAGATCATAGGTAGTCATATTTCTGTGGAGATCTACTTGTTCTCCCCTGTCTGATGCAAAATAGAGATGTTGAGAATCATCTCCCCAGGCAGGTAAAATATCCGAATAGAAATCGCCCGTTAGATTGGTCAGCTTTTGGGTTTCAATGTTGTACACAAAAATATCCTGATAAGGACCAATATTTCCATCAAAGGCGAGCTTCTTTCCATCAGGCGACCATGACATAGAATTGATGGCATCCAGACTGGAAAATTTCACCTTTTTCACATTTCCGGTTTCATAATCAATGATAGCAATGTCATCACGACCCTGCGATTTTGTTGAAAGTGCGATCTTACTTCCATCCGGCGACCATGTAAGGTTGGGATTCAGGATGTTGAGCTCCTCAAATTCAGGATTATCCTCTCCCCTGATCAGTGTTTTAAGTCTTGAGCCATCAATAGCACTGATGACTACTACATCAAAAAATCCACGTTTGTTGGTAATGAAAGCGATCTTATCACTTTGGGGAGAAATTGCCGGACTGGTGTTATACGTCCCGAACTTCCCGCGTTCCGTCAGCAATGTTGAGATCATGTCGGCACGTTCACGTTCAGCCACTTCAGGATAGTAGCGTTCCTGCAAAGCATCTTTCCACACCTTATTCAGCTCTTCAAGGCTTAAACCCAGTGATTGTCTCAGTCCTGCTTCCACACTCCGGGTGGTTTTGATACGCTGCAGTATTTCAGCGATCTTTTGTCTTCCGTATTCTTCAACAATAAAATTCCATAAAGCCTGCCCACCCCGGTATGCGTAATAGCCTCTCAAATTTTGAATGGGCGCAAGATAGTTGTTTATAACCGCATCCCGAATGTACATATCGGTATTGGTATCCCAGCCAAGTGCTGTGTATTCAGCCAGGCCTTCCTCAAACCAAAGCGGAAAAACAAGCTGTATGTTATTTCGAATAATAGAATTAATAGTACCACCGTAGAACATATCGTTAAATACGGCGTGAACTAATTCATGATGGAGGGTTCTTCTGAAGTCGGCATAGTCTCCGGTAAAAGGTACCGTCATCCGGTTTTTCATTTTATCGGTAACACCGCCAATTCCCTCTGCATTAGTAGGAAGAGCCACTACGTTGGTTTGGGAGAAATCATTATGCGAATCGTATATGATAAGGGGAATACGATCTGAGATCTCGTGGTTGAAATCATTTTGAAGCTGGGCATAGGCTGATTCTATACTTTTGGCAGCAAAATCAGCCAGCTGATAATTCTTTTCACCATAGTAATAAACATCAAAGTGCGTTGTTTGGAGGTATCGCCACTCAAAATCCTCGTACTGCACCCTGTTTTTCCCAAACGAATAATACTGGGCATAGGCGGTACTAAGTACCGAAGTGAGTAAGAAAATTGAGATTGTCGATATCCAAAATAATTTGCTCTTCATATGTCTGAAATTAATAATATTAGGCCAAAGCAAGATCAATTTGTCGTTTCTGAAGATCTGTGCTTTTAACCCGCACTTTGATCTCATCACCCAGTTGAAACTGCTTACCGCTTTTGCGGCCTACCAGGGCATGGCGCTTTTCATTATAAACAAAATAATCAGTTTTTAGATCACTCATTCTGATCATTCCTTCACAATAAATGTCATTTATGGTCACAAAAATTCCCCGTTCCATAACTCCGCTAATTGTGCCTGTAAAAACTTCGCCGTGTTTTTTACTCAAAAACTCGACCTGCTTCAGTTTTACGGAATCTCGTTCAGCGTCAACAGCAACACGTTCGCGTTCGCTACAGTGTTCTCCGTCTTTTTTAAGCTGATCGTGAGTATACACTTTGGCTCCGGAATTATATCCCTTAAGTAAGCGATGAACGATCACGTCAGGATATCGGCGAATTGGACTCGTGAAGTGGGAATAATGTCCAAATCCAAGTCCAAAGTGACCAATGTTATCGGGCGAATATTCGGCCTTGGCCATTGCCCGTAACATCAACCCGTTAACGATGTACTCAAGGTTAGTATTTTCCACTTCTTTAAGCAGATTGTTAATTTTTTTCGGAGAGATGCTATTGCCCACATCAAACTTGATTCCTATGGGTTTAACCTGTTCTGCAATACCGGAAAGTTTCTCTGTATCAGGTTTATCGTGCACACGATAAAAGAATGGATACAGGTTTTTAGAGCGTTTTTTATCCGAAGCTTTACGCATTTCTTCCACATGAGTAGCTACGGTTTTGTTGGCCATCAGCATGCACTCTTCAATAAGCCGGTGTGCAAATATTCGTTTCTTAAGGATCACTTTAAGCGGTGTTCCATCCTTATCAAGTACAAACTTTGGATCCGGTGTATCAAAATCGATGGCTCCTTCGCGGAATCTTCGATCCAACAGAACTCTTGCAAGCTTGGTAACGGTGGTGATCTCTTCGCTGAATTTATGATCTTTGCCGTCAATTACCTCTTGAGCTTCTTCGTAGGTAAACCGTTGTTTGGAGTGAATGACCGTTTCCTCCACAGAATAGTCCACCAGCTTTCCATTTGGCGCAATTTCCATGAAACAACTATAAGTCAGCTTATCCTCGTTCGGGCGTAAACTACACACCCCGTTACTCAATACTTCCGGCAGCATTGGTATTACCCGATCCACCAAATAGACGCTGGTTCCCCGTGTATGTGCTTCTTCATCCAACACCGATTTCGGGGTCAGATAATGCGTCACATCTGCAATATGTACACCCAGGTAGTAGTTTCCGTTATCCAGCACTTTTATACTTAAGGCGTCATCAAAATCCTTGGCATCGGCAGGATCGATCGTGAAAATATTTTCATCGCGCATATCCCGACGGCGTGCAATTTCCTCTTTGGGCACTTCCAGCGGAATCTGATTAGCATACTCTTCAACTTCAGGCGGAAATTCAGCCACCATATCGTTTTCTGCCAAAATGGAAAGGATATTTGCATCGTTTGAGCCAGATTTACCCAACACTGAAGTGATCCGTGCTTCAGGCAATGCTTTGGGGTGAACCCATTGTATCAGCTCAAATATCACTTTATCGCCATCGCTGGCAGTATTCAGGTTCTCAGGGAGCACGAAAAAGTTGGTGTATACCGACTTCGTGTCCGATTCGATCACAAAATTTTCTTTACTGACTTTATTCAGTGTACCAACATAAAAATCCTTACCACGTTCTATGATGTCGATGATCTCACCTCTTGGCTGACCATCATTCTTGGACCCTGTGATCTTAACACGAACTTTGTCATCGTTCAACGCCAGGCCAATATCGCGGGAGGAGATCATAACATCCTGATCGCGATCTTCGGTTATCACGTATCCGGTTCCACGTGCAGAAACATCCAGTTTCCCTTCAACAATATTGGAGTTATTGGATGCATTCTTCTTGCTGGATTTCTTGGCTTCATCCAGATACACGTAATTATCCTTTCGGTTGATCCTGTTTTGATTGGAAAGCCGGCCTAAGGTTTTATCTAATTTCTTTACCTCATTCTTACTTTCCAGCCGAAGTACGCTTATGATTTGCTCTCTTGTTAACGTATGATCCGGGCTATTTCTGATCAAATCGATCACCAGATCTTCAAATTTCTGTAGTCTTTCTTTTTTACTCATGTAAATTACTTTAAGCAGGATTCGATCCTACCTGTTTTCTGTTATTTCTTCTTGCTTCTGTTCTTCTTTGGTACCAAATAGTTTCCGGAATGGTGCAAACAATCGGTTAAAAAAATCATTCCAGGTATTAAAACTCACTTTAGCTTCCAGCCCTACCCCATTTATTTCCTGAGATTGCTGAGACTGTTCAGTACTGCTTAAGTTCCCAAAGGTTAGATCTTGCCGGTGAAAGGCTGTGACCGCAAAGGTCTGATTTATGCGATAAGTCGCACCAAGATCACCAATATTTGATTGTCTGCCGGTTATTTGTCCTTCCCTTCGTAAGATCAGCTTATCGTTGTATAACCTGAGTGCTACCCCAAGGTCAACCTGATTATAGGTATTTAAGTTAAAGTCTACGTCTAAACTACTCAAATCGCTGTTCAATAACGAATTTACCTGATTTGATAACAATGGGTTAATAACCTGGCTAGATAGCAGCGGATTAAGTAAAGCTGCACTCCCTGAGAGATTCTCTGTAAGTAAGTTTGTTTGCGCTCCTCCGGCCGATGAAACCGGAATAAAATCGCCCATCAACATGAAGTTGGTAGCCTGAATTAGTTTCAGGTTTTCATCCCTGTTTATAGAAGCGAGTTGAGTTGAAAGCGTTGAGTTTTGCTGAGACTCGAAGGTATTGGGAAGCCTGAAAAAGAAGTTGTTCTCTATGCTTGTAAGGGTTCCACCGATATTCAAAACAAGTTCAACAGGTACTCGCTGGGCATTTTCCGGGTCTCTGGCTCCGGTACCGCTCAGGGTGTTGATGTCGGGACGTGCACTATAGATTGCGTTTACATCCAGGCGGGCATTGGCTGGATCTCCCTCCCATACAATAGTTCCGCCGGATGCAATTTCAAAACGCCGGGTAAAAATATCACCACTTACAAACTGGTAGCGCCCCCCACTTATATCAAATCGTCCAAACATCGAAACTTGTTCATCTTCCAGTAAAATCCGGAGCCGCCCTGTTCCCTGTGCTGTGATAATATCTCCCGTAACCGGGTCAAAAATCATGCGGACATTCATTGGATTTCGTGCTTCAAACTGAAGATCGAGCGTAAAGCGTTCGGCAAAAGAAAGCTGCTCGACCTCTTCAGCATTTAATCCCGGTACTCCATTTCCATTTTGTGAGGTAAATCTGCCGGTACTGTTGGATATCCCCTCATCATCAAAAGAGTTAACAAAACGTATAAACCGGTTATCTTCATCAAATTCGGTTTCTTCCAGCAGAGGGATCGATATTTCGGAAAAATCAGTCACAACCACAGGTTCAGGCGTTGATAAAACTGGTGCAAGATTGGTTCCTGATATGTTCACTCTTCCCGTTCCATAAGCAGTGCCAAAGAAAGCAACAGTAGGATCGAAGGAGCTGTTCAAGAACTGAAATTCATCCATATCCAGGTTGATGTTCATAGTATCAAGGGGGGCAAAATCATTTACATCATAAAATCCACTTAAAATAGCATTACCTCCGGATGGATCGATCAGGAAAATATCATGAAAGATAAATCCGCGGCTGCGGTTCCAGGTGAGATCGCCCTGTGCATAGTAATCTGTTTCCAGAAACTTGGGGCGAATAAAAGCAGCATCTTCGTTTCCGATCGCGAAATTTGCCTCATAATCAAAGGTGTCAAGATTACCCCAGATGGTTCCTGTTCCTTCAGCAATTCCTGCGCTTTCGTCAAATACTTTGGGGCCTATCAACGGAAGTATCCATAAGTCGATATTATCGAAATTTACATCAAAGGCGAATATGGAATCTGCCTGTGGAAAGTTTCCGCCTTCAGGAGCAAGTACATAGCCTTCGATTTGAAAAAACTGCCCTCTTCTGTCACTATTTCTGAAATACTGTGGATATTTTACGGAATCGGTAGTAGAGATTATCTTGGTATCGAAGCGCTGGAGTTCCGGGTTATAGGTGCTGTTGATGTTCAGATCACCATATAAAGTGTTATCAAGTTCAACACCCTCTATGTCTACATTTCCATCAATGGTAGGTATGGTTGTCAGCGTCGTGGTTGTGAAATTGCCGTTTAACTGACCTGCGAAATCAATGCGGATATCGAGAATATCTGAGATCTTTCCCAGATCCAGGCTTCTGATCTCATAATTCACCGAATCTTCGGGCGAGCTGCTAAACGTGCCATCTATTTGAACAAACTGACTGTCACTTTCAAATTGAAAATCCCTAAAAGTAAGCCGGTTCGTATTGTGATATCTGACGGTAGGTTCTCCCAGGTTTCTCCATTGATAGGCATCTGAGCTAAGATCAAGATCTGAGATATTGAAAGTGAGCTGATTCTCTTGAATAGCTCCATTCAGATCAAGTACAAAACTGGCTTCTTCGGCCAACTTTTCAGCTTGGATCTTCATGTTAACGGCCTGCTGTTCCAGGTTTGCCGTCATCTGGAAATCACGGGAATCAAATACTCTGTAATTAAGATGAGAAGCACTCATTTGCATCTGCAAGCCCGAGAAATCTTTAAGCCGCTCTCCTATCCTGAATCGGCCCGTGGCTTGAATATTCATGGAGTCCGCCTCAAAGCCTTCGATCTTTGTTTCTGAATCTATAAAGGCTGTATTAAATAAAAGCCGCTGGTTGTTCACATTCACCGTAGAACTAAGCCTACCTGTTGAAGCAAGCCTGGGAAATTCTGGTAAGTAGGTGTTGATCAGTGCTAAATTCTTAAAGTTCAGTGAGATGCTGAAATCCTGATTTGTCCCCGAAGCCAATGAAGGCTCTTTGACGGCAATCGTGGTATCCATCGCCAGTTCATCTCGGTATCGCTCTGAAAAATATTGTTTCCATTGCTTAGCCAGATCAAGCAAGGTAGCGGGTTCAAATGTTCCGCTCATATTTGCATCAAAAGCTGTGGACGTGAATCGGAGTTCTTTTTCACTTTCATTGAGTGGGGCAAAATCAGCATAGAACTGATGTCGTCCCAGGGTATCATTTTCAAATGCTGCTTTTAGCACATCTACGCTAACTTGTCCGTATAGATCTTCCAGCTTTTGGCCACGGACATTCGCATTGTACTCCAGGTTCACTGTAACCGGCTGTATCTGTGGCTGAAAGATCAGCTTATCTAACTCCAGATTTGAAGCTGAGCCTCGAAGAACGTATTCCGGAGTCTCTGAGCTAAGATCAATTTGACCCCGCGCAGTTAGCCGTGCATCATTGACATTTAAGGTGAGATCCGGCTGAATGAATCCATTTTCCCAGCTAGCCAGTATTGCGAGCTGATCGAAGGCACGACCATCAAATGCTCCCCTTTCTGAACGCAAAGTTAAACCACCCCGGCTCTTCCTTACATCCAGCGAACTAGAGGAGATCTCGCCAGTCAGCGTGAGGTCAGACGAGGATATTCCAGCGTTAGTCAGGTTCCCAATATTAAGTGAACTTGTTCTGAAGTCGGCCTTAAACCCGATATCATTCCCCCAGGTGAACTCACCATTCAATTCCACTTCCCCCCGTTCAAAGTGAGAGGCTGAAAACCGAACTTTAGTTTGATCTGAATTTCCACTTAGGCTTCCTTCTAAATTTGTTTCTGCGAGCGTTTGCTGCAACGTATCATTCAGAAAAGATGAAAATGAATTCATTTCATTCCCGGAAACAGAGAACTGTGGTACATTCAAATTGTAAGAAAGAGCCTCAGGAGAATCATAATTTTTGATCCCTCCGTCAAAGCGTATAAAACTTTCTCCCACAATAATTTCAGAGGGGGAAAAGGAAAGGGAATCGAGATTTCCGCTCCCCTCTATGGTGCCCATTACATTTGTAGTCAGGTAGTCATCTGTTTGGGGGACTACTGAAGAGAGCAGCTGAGGCGTCAGTGAAATGCGATCTATCAAATAGCTGAAAGTGGCGGTTTCCAGCTGCTGCGGAATGTTGCCCTTCAGGAAATCTACCCCATCCACTTCGCCGTTAAAACGTATAGAAGAATTCTTATGATTTATGGTGAGGGCATTTATCTCAAAAAAGCGGTCATCGTTATAGATCTGACCAAAAGCTTGCAGTTGCTCGATATCAAGTTCAGGCAGGTCAAATCGGAGTTCATCAATATCAAGAAAGCGCTGTTCATCCGTGAACTCGAAAAACATACTCATGTTCAGGTTCCGGACAGTCATACTATCAGGGGAGTTATCTGTAGTATTGAATATGCTAATAGTCCCATTATTGACCTGCATAGATGGAGCAATGATCTGAAAAGGAAATCCTGCGTGTTTAGCTGCTGAGACTGAATCAGCGCTGGTTGAACTCTGCTGAACCGAGGTCCGAAGAAAGGCTTTCTCGATTGAAAAGGAAGAATCCGGGTCTACGATAACATTTGGAGAGGATATACCAACGGAATGTATGAACAGCCTGTTTTGAAGAAGTGACCAGACATCTACCCTGGCGGAAATGGTTTCTGTTTGAAATACAGGTTTATAGATCTGTTTGTTGGGATAGATCCTGACATCCTCCATCTCAACATTCAACGGCAACAATCCACCGAGGTTACCGATACTGATGACTCCCTCATATTGTTCGGCAAACTGATCTTCAAGCTGTTCTGCAATGTAGTTTTTTACGGGCTGAAGCTGCATCACCCCAAAAGAAGCCCCGGAAATGATGGCTACAGAAAGTATCAGAACCCCAATAAAGGTCCAGAATATATTCCAGGATTTATATAACCAACGAACGTATGCCACTATTTGAAAATATTTAAGGTGTGTTGCCAGGCTTTTTGGACAAAGGTATCGTCTGCAACTTCATATACATAAGCAAGGCCACGCTTTTTTAGAAGCACCAGCCGAATGTGACCGTCTTTTACTTTCTTGTCTGTTTTCATCATTTCTACCAGTTCGGCAGGAGATTTTGTGATCGTACTCAAACCGAATTCATATAACGATTTAAATTGCAATAAATTGGACAGATCGATCTTGGCTCCTAAATGATTTGAAGCGTGAACAGCTGCTATCATGCCGGCATACACTGCCTCTCCATGGGAGTACTCTTTATAGCGGCCTTCCTTTTCCAGAACATGCCCAAAAGTATGCCCAAAGTTCAATATGGCTCTTTTGCCGGACTCCAGCACATCTTCTGCCACTACATCTACCTTGATCTGTGCACTCTTTTGAATGAGTGGCAGCCAGGAATCGCCGTCCGTAAATCTGTCTTCATCTATCAACGTTTGGATCTCTCCAAGCATTTCAGGTGCTTCGATCATCCCATATTTGAGCACTTCACTGAGTCCGTTTACCCACTCCATTTTGGGGAGCGTTCGCAGATAATGAACATCCGCAAAAACCGCCTCAGGCTGATAAAAACTTCCGATCAGGTTCTTACCTGTGGAATGATTGATGCCCGTTTTTCCACCAATGGAACTATCCACCATGGCAAGCAGTGTGGTTGGGATATGTACCAGGGGAATTCCACGAAGGGCCGTAGCCGCCACAAACCCGGACAGATCTCCGGTAACTCCGCCCCCTATTGCAAAAAGCGGTGTTTGTCGCTCAACGCCATTTTTTAAAACAAAATCGAGCGCTTCCAGATATACCGATACATTTTTTGCCTGCTCGCCCCGGGGAATTTCAAAGATGTGGAGGTCGGAGAACTTCTTGCTTAGCACAGCTTCAAAATGTTGGCGGTGATGTTCTAACACAAAAGCATCAACCAACACAAAAGCCTTACCGGAGGTATACTTATAGATATATTCCTCAAGCATTTTGGACAGATCGTTGCCAAAATGCAGATCATATTTATTTTGAGTGGACGTATTTACTGAAATAAGATCAGACATGACGAGAAATTTTCTGTATCGCTTTTTGTGCCGCCTCAGCAGCAGATAAGGACGATGTATTTACACTAACCTGCGCTTGATTATAATATTTTTCACGACTTAAATATAAGGTTTTCAGTTCGTCATACAGAGTCTGTTTTGATTTAATTTTTCCATTCTCATCCCACAGTATGGGCCTTTTATCGTTGCGTGCTACCCGTTCTACAATCTCGCTGAATGGAGTATCGATAAAAACCAAAATACCATAGATCTTAAGGTGATCCACAACTCGCTGGTTTTGAAGTGCGCCTCCTCCCAACGAGATCACCCCCTTGGTGGTTTGGGTGAGCTCAAGCAAATACTGCCATTCCTTTTCTCGAAAATACGCTTCGCCATCATCTTCAAAGATCCGGTTGATGGATCTCCCCTCCTTTTCTACAATTACATCGTCCAGATCATAAAATGGCAGCTCCAACTCTTGTGCCATCTGTCGACCAATAGTGCTTTTCCCTGAGGCCATAAATCCACTGATGAAAATACTTCCGGAGAACTTTTTTATACGCTCTGCATTCATGCCTATGGTTTCTTTGGGGTGACCATTTCCACTTCTTCTTTATCCACCACCACGGCTCCGGGGGCAGATCCTTTAGGTTTTCGCACATATTTCTTTTTGGTAATGATAACAGGAGCCAGTTTCATTCCTTTTGCCTTGGAGTTGAATGCCGCATATGAAGCTGCTTCCAGCAACACTGATTTGGGCGGCATATCCTTTTCATTGCCCATCCTTATTACAAGGTGCGACCCCGGAACGCCCCGGGCATGCATCCAAACATCTTCTTTATGTGCTTTTTGTACCAGCTCATCATTACTTTTTGCATTCTTCCCGATCCACACCGAATATCCCTGCACCTTCAACGTATGAAATGGCAGCGAATCTTCGTTCTTCGACGAACCACCCTGATCTCGAAAAGGTGCCAGTTCGTCCTCGAACTCATCTTCCCAATCCTGAAATTCCCACAAGTTAGTGATCGATTCAGCCTCCTCCAGCAATTTTTCAGCCTTCTCTTTCTCGGCTTCCATTTCGGGGATTCGCTTCATAGCTTCCTCATACGAACGCTCTGCTCCTGAACTTTTCTTGTAATACCGCTGTGCATTTCCGGCTATATCCAGATCTCGCTCCAGCGGAATAGTCACTTTCTCTTCCCCGCCATACAGATCATCCACTTCAATTTCCTCGGCATTAATGTCTCCCAGGTGAGCATTGGCCATCAACATGTGCCCCCATTGTTCGTATTTTTCGGCTCGCTCAAGCCCCTTATCAGCCTGATATAGATTTTTCAAGCCCGATTCCAATCTTTTGATCTTCCGCTTCAGGCTTTTCAGCAGGGATGATTTCCGCTGTTTAAGCCGTTGATTTCTGGAATAGGTTTTATACCGATACAGAATTAGGTGATTTACATTCTCAAACTCTTTCTCTGTTTCTACAGGCAATATTTCCTCAGAGAACAAGGTTACCTCTCCATTCTCAAGCAGCCTTGGATGCGGTTCTTCCTCCAGCTGTTGGCATACTTCTTTCACCCAATCCTGCAGCTCATCCACGGAATAATCGTCAAGCCCATAATGCTCTGTCAGTTCCGGAATATTCTGCCGGGGGAACATCGCATTGATGGCCACGATCTTGTTCTTAGTGCTCTTACGGCTGATGTCCTCTTCCACCTTGTACACATTCAATTTCTGGGGTGATGGCGGTTCTTCCCCTATCTCATCATATTCCTTAAAAACAGATTTGATCTCATTCTCCTTCACCCAAAATACATTGGCCCGGTTGCTGAACATCCTAAAATACAGGGTGGAATCATCTTCAAAATGCAGATACAACCAGCGGTCGGTTTCCGGGATACTCACTCCGGTTATTTCTTTTCCGTAAAGTCCTTCAAAAAAATCTATAGTGTTACTTTTCTTGGCTCCCCTGTAATTATCGACATAAAGCGTGATGTTTCCCGGCGCCGAACTATAGCATAATCTATAACTATCTGTTTTTGTTTTAATAAAAAACTCGATATAGTTCTTATACGGACTTACCGCTTGTTCTATATGCCCTCCGATAAACTTGTTTTTAAGGGTCTTATTTAGATATATTAGTTCGTAATAATTCATTGAAAAACAGAGGGGAATTTAGAGATTTCATGCATTATCCAATCTTCACGTCTATCGTTAATACCGTAGAATCACAATTAGGAAAGAGAGGTATTGATACTAATAAATTCAAGACGTGGGAAGATAACAAGATTCATGCAACAGGTTTGGAATTAATAATTAATCTGGACGATGTTTCCAACTTCATGCATTCGCTCTCCATTAACTTTGACTGGGACAGTTTTCGCGAAACCACCATGGCCAAAGAACTGGAAGGCATGGACAGCCACCCCTTCCTGAAAATCGATACCCTCACCAAATCAGCTGTAAAACCTACCATTGATGTTGAGATGAGCTGGCTGTTTGACATCGATCTTTGTCAGCCCGAGGTCCCAGGTGAAACCGGGAATTATCGTGTCGAGAAAGCCAGCTGCTGGATGGAATCGATCAGTAATAAAGTAAATGAGCTGCTGAAAGACGATGACATCATCACGCGCTGGCACATTGAAATTGACGGGGATGAAAACGGTCGGTATCTCTCCGCTATCAACCTGATCTCCTACTTCCAATACGAACTTACTTCCCCAAAAAGCCTGAATGAAGTAAAACATTTAGTCAGCCGAAAACTACACGACCTTTTGTTGAAAGCCAATAAAGTCATTTATCTATCTGATGAGATCTTAGAAGAATCCGTAGCGGCTTAAACGTAGTGGCGCTCGAATTCACCCCTCGGTCAGACGGATTATCCATCATACTTAAGAGTTATTTATAAATTCCAAGCATAGTTCAGCGGACCCATCCTTGTTCCTTCCCTAACGCCCAAGGGCGCCAAGGAAG